>Ga0265292_1000502_pt1 | contig 54362 bp, 53 predicted proteins | sample Munlanlewell296A_FD_189080 | JGI IMG/M metagenome (GOLD analysis project Ga0265292, IMG submission 189080) | Leachate microbial communities from a municipal landfill in Southern Ontario, Canada - Leachate well 296A | ecosystem: Engineered > Solid waste > Landfill > Unclassified | place: Canada... | reverse complement strand
TTGTTTTTCTGCATGCTCAATTCATATCATATTTTCCTCATCCATTACAAGCTAAAAACCCTTACGTAGAGCGGGTTCTGTGAGCTTTCAAGCTCATTTTTACCCACTCGGTAAGGACAAGACCCTAAAAACAGAACAGGGCACGCCCTGCATTATGGATGAAACTGTCCTTGACTTTAGGTCTGTTAAATCAGTATACTTCATGAAAATCGAAAAAAGCATTCGACATTCACCAGATACGTGCAGCGTCAGGTTCTTTCTGGAGCGCGTAGATAATTTTTACTGAAGAGCCCGGAATACCTCATGTGATCGGAGTGCAGATCTAATGGAGAACCGAAGAAAGCATAAGAGATACAGTTTGGATCTGGTAGATATAAACGGCAAGATGAGCTTGACCGACATGGTCGAAGTCCTTGACATCAGTCTCGGCGGAGTTGCCCTGAAAGCGGACCGGAGACTTAATATCGGCAAAGAATATTTGATCAAGCTGCAAAAAAAAGGGGGCTTTCTCGAGGTGAAGGGCATTGTCGTCCGTTCGGAGTTAAGCGGTATGAAAGACAAAGGCCACGGAGAAGGGGCCTCGATATACACAGCAGGGTTGGTATTCAAAGACGGCTATACGGATAAGATCGCCGATTTTCTCAAACCGATCGAACATACGAAAAAGAAAGAACCGCCGGCTGTTGATAATCGGCGGCTCAATGTCAGGTTTCAAATCACCACCCCCGGGGAGGACATTTTGAACTATCCTCTCCAGTTCAAGGTGAGATCGATCAGCCTGGGCGGCATGCTCATCCAAACCGAGCAGTCCGTTGAGATCAAAAGTACTATCCCCATGGAATTGTCTCTGAATGCCGACAAGGCTGTTACGTTTATCGGAAGAGCTGTTTCATGCACGCAAACGGAAAATGCGGGACAAACATACTATAATATCGGCGTGGAGTTCACCGATCTGACAGAGAAAGATACAACCCTGCTTCAGACGTTTATCGACTATCTGGCGAAAATCGAGACTAAAAACAACGGCTCATAAACCGGCAAAGAGCTCGGATAAATAATCCTGCTCAGTGTTCCTTCGATGGAGCTCTTCCTGCGTTCCTCCTGAACAAAGCATTGCGTAATGTCAAAATCTAACCACAGAGTACACAGATAACGGCTTGAATTCAGGGGGTAAATACATATCCTACCTTCCTCCCCCTCTGTGTCCCTCTTATTAACCAGCGCTTCTGATCCTGTTCTTGACCCTTTAACCACGAGTTCTCAGAACATCTTACTGAAATAGTGATCTCACCAGGTCCAGGTTTTCACCCTAAATCCCTCGGTGACCTCTGCCTGCGCCCAGCGTTTACGAGTGGAACCGCGAGTGCAGGGTGTGGTTTCATAACTTTCCTCTCCGGTTTTCATAGAACTTTTGACAGTATCCGGACAAACCGGAACCAATTTTACCACGAAGACACGAAGGCACGAAGAAATACAGAAGTAACTTTATATCTTGATTAACCGTATAATTTAAAAGGTTTTCTTTGTGTCTTAGTGCCTTTGTGGTGAAATCTTTCCCCCATTACAGTCATGAAGACCTCGAAGAAAATCTTTTTTTCTCCCCTTCCTCGAATATTGTTACCTTCCCGAACTCGCCATCATACCCCGGCGAGATATGAACATTCCCCGCGCGCATGCGCGAGACAGCCTCGCGGATGAGCGGCGTGCCTGCTCGCTCAATATCATCGAGCGGCGCGTCCAGCAGTATCTTGAACTCATTGCCGAGCCGTTCGAGCATGGGCAGATACAGGGCGTTCACTTTCTTCGTGTTCACCCCGCATTCCAGTCCCTCGGCAATGATCTCCGGCAGGGGGATGATAGAGGCAAAAGGGGGAGCGCCCGAACGTTTGAAGCCTTCTTCCCGGTCCGCGAGTTTCGCAACCCGGTGCATAACGCCAATGGTCACCTTCCTGCCGCAGGCCGGGCAGAGATAATTATTCTCCATCGTTTCTTTCGGCGTCAGGCTCACCCCGCAAGCCCGGTGGCCGTCGTAGTGATACTTCCCCTGCTCGGGGAAAAACTCGATGGTCCCGAGAAATCCTTTTCGCGTCTTGATGGCCTTCATCATTGATGCGTAGGAGATGTCCGTGTCGAGGATGTTCGCCTCGCGCCCGATCTTTGCCGCGGAGTGGGCGTCCGAGTTCGAGACAAGCGTGACCGTATCAAGAGCGGAGAGCCGCCAGTTCATGAGCGGGTCTGATGAAAGCCCTGTCTCGACGGCATGGATATGCGGCGTCAGTTCCTCATAGCATTCTTCCAGTGAATCGAAGCCCGAGGCAGCGCCGAGTACGGAGAAGTGCGGCGTCCAGATATGAGCGGGGATGAGCATGGCATCAGGCGAGGCATCGAGGGTGATCCGGAGCAGTTTCTTTGCGTCGAGCCCCAGAATCGGCCGGCCGTCGGACTTGAGGTTGCCGATCTTTGACAGGGCCAGGTTCAATCGCTCGGCACTCGCGAAGTCCGGCGCGAGAATGATGGAATGGACCTTCCGCGTCCTTCCGTTCTTGCTGTAGATGCTGCTGATCTCGGCGGAGAGGATGAACGAGACATCCGCTTGACACGACCCGGGAACGTCCTCGGTCGTGTGCTTTTTCTTAAGCGTGAATAAACCGTTGCCGGCTGGATCGAGCTTCTTCTTCAGCTCTTTGATCCATTGGGGATGGGTAAAGTCTCCGGTCCCGATAACGGTAATGCCCTTGAGCTGGGCCCATTTCCAGATGCCTTCCGGGCACATATCCGGGCTTGTGGCACGGGAGTAGTGGGAATGAACGTGAAGGTCGGATATGAATCGCACGGCAGATTATAGCATTATCCCAGGGGTTGAGAAACAGAATTTTCGGGTCCGTCTCGAGATCATTTTCCGTGCGTTCACGTATCATGATAGCTTCGCTGCTCTCAAGCGCCCCATCGCTCGTCAAAGCAGAGCTCATCGAGAGACTTCCTCTTCGGACCGTCCTTCTTCTCCTCAATCGGATATCCCAGCGGCAGAAGCCCGATGATCCTGATCGAAGCCGGAATGTTCAAAAGTTTTTTCACCCTCTCCTCGTCATAGACGCCCACGAAGACCGAACCGAGGCCCTGGCCCCGCGCGGCAAGCATCAGATTCTGTGCGGCGATGCCGGCATCCACAAGATAGTAGTTCTGGTCCCAGAGCACGCCTGACAGGGCCGGATCAGCGCAGAATATGATGACCACCGGCGCCCCGGCAAGGGCCTTTTTCGAGGGATTGGACGTGTAGCCCTTGGACGCAAAGTAAGACTCCACGTAAGACAGGTCGCTGATCTTCTCCCGCGTTGCCTTGTCCTTCACCACCACCATGCGCCAGCACTGCATGTTCGCCCACGACGGCGCCATGCGCACTGCATCCAGCACGGACCGGAGCTTCTCGTCTTCAACAGGCCTGTCCTGATATGTGCGGACGCTCCTGCGTGTCTTGATTGCTTCGAATAGTTCCATGGTTACCCCTCCCCTTCATAGAGCATCGAGGCCATCCGGTCTTCATTGGCCTCGATGCTTTCAAGCAACCTGAACTGCACCCGGGCACGGTGAAGATTGTGTGTCGGATAGGCAATCTTGAAATAGGTGTCCCCGCGCAGATAGTCCGCAAGGAAGCGGAGACCAAGCTCAAACGTGATCACTTTCACGGATTGGGGAAGGAGTTCAAGCTCTTTTTTCGTAAGAAACACTCCTGCTTCGCGAAGATAACCCTCCGCGATGGCCTCGAAGAGCGTCATGTCGATGTTGACCGATTCGAGGTCCCTCGCGTTCTCTCCCGCGGGATTCGCGGCGGAGCGCACGCAGTCGCCGAAATCGAAGTGCACGATACCGGGTTTCACCGTATCGAGGTCGAGCATGCACAACGCCTCTCCGGTCTCCCTATGGATCATGATGTTGTTCACCTTCGGATCATTGTGCACAACCCTGAGCGGCAGCTGTTTCGAATCCATAAGCGTCGTGAGGACCGGGGCAAGCGCTCTCCTGCGGGAGACAACGGTTATTTCCGCTTTGACCTCGTCTGCGCGTTGTTTCACATTGGCGATCAGCGCGTCATCAAACTGCGTAAGATAGAGGGGCGTGTGGTGGAATCCGGGAAGCGTATCATGAAGCAAATCGGGCGACAGGTCCGAGACCAGCGCCTGGAATCTGCCGAGGCCGCGGCCGACCTCGTATGCGTGCTTCGCATCCGGGACCGTATCAGCCACAGCGCCGGATTCGATGAAATGGAACATCCGCCAGTATGACCCTGCCTCATCGCGCAGGAACGATCGTTCGTTGCGGGTGTGAATAAGCGCGGGCGTGACAGAAGCAGGATCTGAAATGCCCGAGGCGAGGAGCCTCTTCATGATGTGAGCGGTGACGATTTCGACATTCTCCATCACCTGTTCGGGATGCGTGAATACCGATGTATTGATACGCTGGAGAATGTATTTGCGAACGGAACCGCCTTCCCGGAACTCGCAGAGATAGGTGTCGTTGATCAGGCCGGAGCCGAACCGATCGGCCTTGATGAATGTTCCGGAAATGGAGAATTGGGAGATGATGGATGTGAGCATATTATTATCCGTTCGTGGTGAGCCTCTAATCCGTTCGTGGTGAGCATGTCGAACCACAATCCTATCCTTCGACAAGCTTCCTTCGACAAGCTCAGGATGAACGGAAATATAAACTACATGCAACATTATCCGTTCGTGGTAAGCCTCTTATCCGTTCGTGGTGAGCTTGTCGAACCACAATCCAATTATTTAGCCATCGGTCCAGTCCATGCACTTTTTTATAAAGATTTACCGCTGCACACTTTACTTTTTGCAAGCCTGCTTATCTCTGCCCAATCTCCCCGGATCAATGCTTCTTTTTTCTTTCGACTCCATCCTTTTATTTGCCGTTCGCAAACAAGGGCCTCTAACCGCGTTGGGAAATCTTGTGAGAATGACAAAGTAATTGGAAGCCGCGTCGATGTATAGCCGTGAAACTCACCTGACTGATGTTCGCTTATTCGAGTTTCCAGGTTATCGGTGTGACCTGTATAGTACGATCCATCTGAACATTTTAGTATATAGACCCAGAATGACAAAAGCAGGCTCCTGATAAAGGATTGTCCTTCGACAAGCTTCCTTCGACAAGCTTCCTTCGACAAGCTTCCTTCGACAAGCTTCCTTCGACAAGCTTCCTTCGACAGGCTTCCTTCGACAAGCTTCCTTCGACAAGCTCAGGACGAACGGTGTATCTGCTCGGCATGAACAGAAAGAATCGACGTTCCCCTTACTTCTTCGCGACGATCAAAAAAACCGGAAACTCTTTTTTCCCTCTTCCCTCGACGTCCCGTAGCATGGTCGTTGCCGTGGTATCACGAACATCGTGGAATCCGGCGGAAAGAAGCAGTTTTTTCAGGTGTTCACGGTCAAAGCCCGTATGGAACACTCCCGTGTTGTCGCCATGGAACGACCCGTCTTCAGCGTCAAGATCGGCAAAGCTCAAGAGCCCGCCCGGCAGCAGGAGTTCGTGCCATTGTTTGAACAGCCTTGCCGTGTCCGGCACATGGTGCAGGGTCATGCTGCTCACGAGCAGATGGAATCCGCCTTCAACGCGGCCGCCCTTCTCAAAATCCACGAAGCGGGTCCGTGCATTCGCGATCCCCTGCGTCCTGATCTTTCCCTCCAGAACACCGAGCATGCCCAAGGAACTGTCCACGCCAAGGATGGTCCTGACGAGAGGCTGCAGCCTGAGCGTGACCAGACCGGTCCCGCACCCGAAGTCCAGCACGTCCATGTCGCGCGCCGGCGCCGCCTCTCTGATGATCGCGTCAGCCACCTCGTTCGCAAGCTTCACCCGTCCCGGGTTTGCGTCCCACTGCGCCGCTTCCTTGTCAAAATCTTTTTTCTTTTCCGGTTGCATGGGTCGATCTCCTCTGACCATGATCCTGCATTCAGACGGCAACGATCAAGCCTCAACACCCCTTTTTTATTCCGCTGCTCTTTGCCTTGACGAGCGCCTGATCAGCGTGGTCGATGAGCGCTTTGCGGTCAATGCCGTCGTGGGGGAACGTGGCCGCTCCGAAGCTGATCGTGACACTGCCTCCCGGCAGATTCTCCCGACCCGCAAAAGGATATTCGGCAACAAGCACCCGGATCCTCTCGGCAAAAGCGATCGCCTCTTCCCAGGAGATCTCGGGCAGGATTACCGCAAATGTCTCGAACCCGTATCTGGCCGCGACATTCGATTTGCGGGTATTTTTTTTGAAGAGCTCCGCAATCGTATAGAGCACTTTGTCTCCCGCCGTCTGACCGTGGGTATCATTGTATTTCATAAAATGATCAACAGACATCAAAAGTACGGAAAACACATGGTTATATCTCTTCGAACGTTCGACCTCGGTCGCAAGCAACTCGTAAAAATGACGGTGATTGAACAAGCCGGTCAGGCCGTCCTGCATGGCAAGTTCTCTCAAAGCCGCGTTCATCCGAGTGGCTTCTTCGTTCTTCATTTTCAACTCTTCCAAAAGAATCCTGTTTTCCCGGATCAAATTCACTTTTTCCACCGCCCGCAGAGTTACCATGGAAATAACATTGATATCATCAAAAGGTTTAATAAGGTAGTCGTACGCGTTGGACCTCAGCGCTTCGATCGCGGTCTTCAATTCCGCATGACTGGTCATAATGATGACCTGCGTGTCCGCGCTGATCTGTTTGATCTTTTTGAGCAGATCGATGCCGCTCATTCCCGGCATGACGATATCGCTGATGAGCAGGGAATAATCACCTTTGGCAAATAACTCCAATGCTTCTTCCCCGCTTCCCGCAACATCCACATGATGGCCGTCTTCGGAGAGAACGAGCGATACTACTTGTGAGATGCTCGGTTCATCATCCACTACAAGAATATCTAACTTCATCGTCATCGGCTTCCTCCTCCACCGTTATCGGTTTTTTCACCTGGCGCGTGAACAAATCGTCAAAAGCCGCCACGAAGAACGCAGTTAACTGCATGCGATTACTATCGATATCAACCCTCTTCCGACAATTCCGTCCGGACAAGGGCGAGGATCGCCGAATGGGGCACGATAAGATATTTTTTCTCCTCGAACTCTATCTCCATTGATTGGTCTTTGAGGAAGATGGCGTAATCGCCATCGGCAGCCTGCAGAGGGAGGTACTTAATGTCCTTCTTGCCGGTCCTCCAGGATTCGTCGGGCGTGTTGTCCGGAATGGGATACCCCGGCCCCGTCTTCACCACATGACCGCCCATGATCTTTTCCTTTTCCTTGACCGTGGGAGGAAGATAGAGCCCCGAAGGCGTCTTGTCCATCCGCTCGTCAGGATCGATGAGGACCCTGTCTCCCACGATGATAAGGTTCTTCTTGGTTTTCATGCATCACCTCGACACGATCTCCTGCGATGATCATTCTTGTACCTGCTCATGGTACGCTCGTGGCCGACCGGCAGCACTCACTTGTAATGAGAGCCCCAATGTCTCGACCATTTCCCCGCCTTAAAAATTACACGGAAAAATTTCCTGCTATGATCAATATATCACATCGGACAGGAATTATTATACCAAAATATGCAACCGATAATCCTCTTCTTTCCGTGTTGCCATTGGGGGTTTTTCGCGCTACACTATGCGCATGCACGGGAACGTTAAGCGCTTTTACCCTGAGTATGCAGTAGCATGCTTTTTCATGGATTTTATCCGACATTATCGGTGTCAAAGACGTTAGCTTGTTTTATCAAATTGTGGAAAACATGAATAGGGAAAAGATAAAACTCGGCATCAGTTCCTGTCTGCTCGGCAATCCGGTCCGCTATGACGGCGGCCACAAGCTCGACCATTTCCTGTCCGATACCCTCGGCCAGTATGTGGAATGGGTGCCGGTATGCCCCGAGGTTGAATGCGGCCTGCCGATCCCGCGCGAGGCCATGCACTTGGTGGGCGACCCGGAGAAGCCCCGGCTCATCACGATCCTGACCAACGTGGACCACTCGGCGCGCATGAAAATCTGGGCAAAGAAAAAAGTCGCGGAGCTGGAAAAAACGGGCCTCTGCGGCTTTGTGTTCAAGAGCCGGTCGCCCAGCTCGGGCATGCGCGGGGTCAAGATCTACACTGAGGCAGGCATCCCGAACGCCATTGGCTCCGGGCTCTTCGCCAAAGCGTTCATGGAGAAGTTTCCCCTCCTCCCCGTGGAAGATGAGGGCAGGCTGCATGATCCCGGGATCCGGGAGAACTTCATCGAACGGATCTTCGTCTATCGACGCTGGCAGGAATATGTCAAGGCGGACGGATCTCTCAGGGGGCTGGTCTCATTTCACACGGCACACAAGCTCCTGCTGATGTCCCACAGCCTGAAGCATTACACCGAACTGGGGAAGCTGGTCGCCGCGGGGAAAACGTTCCGCAAAGAAAAACTGCACACGCGCTATCGGGAAATGCTGTTTGAAGGCCTCAGGTTCCTGGCCACGGTAAAGAAGAACACCAACGTGCTGCAGCACATGGCCGGTTACTTCAAGGATAAGCTCTCAGCAGATGAGAAGAAGGAACTGCAGGACGTCATCACGAACTACCACCGGGAACTGGTGCCGCTCATCGTTCCGATCACCCTGCTGCAGCACCATGTCCGCAAGTACAACGTCGAGTACCTTAACCAGCAGGTCTACCTGAACCCCCATCCACTGGAGCTGATGCTCCGGAACCACATATAGAAGCGTCCTGCCTGTCGCGATTATTTGCTCTTGAACAGGCCCCTCACCCCGTTCATTCTCCCGCGTCTGAAACCGGAAGAACCGCGCTTTACAGATTACCGCGCAGTTTTTCCACGGTCAAGATCCGTTTCACCGCCAACTCGTAGGCGGCCTTCCGCATCCGGCACTTTGCTTCGCGGCAGTGGTCATTGACGTCGTTGAACGCCGCGGTCATGATCAGCTTCAGCCGTTCAAGTACTTTTTCTTCCGGCCAGGTCTCGTTGCTTAAATTCTGACTCCATTCGAAATAGCTCACCACGACGCCGCCTGCGTTGGCGAGAATATCGGGGATGACCAGAATGTCCCTGTTGAAGAGAATTTCATCGGCTTGCGCGGTGAGCGGCGCGTTCGCGAGCTCGAGGACGATCTTTGCCTTCACGTCATGGGCATTATTCGCGTCGAGCTGGTTCGAGAGAGCCGCTGGTATCAGGATCTCACAGTCAATGGCAAGAAGCTCTGCAGGGGAAATGGTTCTTGCGCCTTCGAAGCCGGCGACGCTGCCGGTCTTGGCCTTGTGATGTCTGAGCGAAGGGACATCGATCCCCCCCGGGTCCATGATGGCTCCGGTCGCGTCGCTCACGGCCACGACCGTGTAGCCCCAGTAATGGAGCATGCGTGCGGCATTCCCGCCCACGTTGCCGAACCCTTGGACCGCAACACGGCTCCCGTGCGCTTTCATGCCCTTTTCCTTCATGGCCTGCTCAAGCACATGGACGCCGCCCAGCGCGGTCGAGTACCTTCGCGCCCTGATGCCGCCCAGCGCAGGGGGTTTTCCCGTGACCACGGCGGGAACGTGCTCACGCTTGATCCGCTCATACTCGTCAAGTACCCACGCCATGATCTGCTCATCGGTGTACACGTCGGGCGCGGGGATATCCTTGAACGGCCCAATGTGGTCCGCGATGGCCCGGATATACCCGCGCGTAACCAGTTCGAGATCGCGCTTCGAAAGTTCCATGGGATTGACCGCAACACCCCCCTTTGCCCCTCCGAAGGGGATGTTCACCACCGCGCACTTGAGCGCCATGAGGAGGGCCAGTTCGCTCGCATGCTCTTCGTCCATCCCGGGATGAAAGCGAATGCCTCCCTTGGCAGGGCCGCGCGCATCATTGTACTGCACGCGATAACCCGTATGCATCTGGGTCCTGCCCGTGGTCATCTTCACGGGAAAGCTCACCGTAAAGGACCGCCGGGGCGTGGACAGAAGGTCGAGTTCCTCCTGCTTGAGACCGAGGTCGGCGTAGACGGTCTGCAATTCGGTCATGGCGAGACTGCGAAGTTCTCTTTCGTCATGGTGGATACGGTCGTGGTTTGTTTCCATGTGTTTTCCCTCTGGGAAAAAGATCAACGTTCAGAGTTCATAGTTCATGGTAACAACGACTCGAACGCATGACTTTTTCTTAAACTTTGAGCTTTGAACTTGAACTCTGAACTATAATCTTGCCAAACCCGTCTTCTTCGCTGTCTCGGCCACGGCAGCTGCCACGGATGCAACCACCGTGCGGTCGAAAATGCTCGGGATAATATAGTCCTCATGCAGCTCCCCGGTCTTGACCGTGTGGGCGATGGCTTTGGCGGCGGCGAGCTTCACCGCCTCGTTTACGCCGCGCGCCCGCACATCGAGCAATCCCCGGAACATGCCGGGGAAACAAAGCATATTGTTTATCTGGTTCGGGTAGTCCGACCGTCCTGTTGCCATGATCCGCACCAGCGGCATGGCCTCCTCAGGCGAGATCTCGGGCTCGGGATTGGCGAGTGCGAATACGATCGGGTCTTTCGCCATTCTCTTGATGTCATGCGCGGTGATTACATTGGGAGCCGATACCCCGATGAAAACATGCGATCCCTTCATGGCATCGGATATGCTGCCCGTCACTTTTCGCGGGTTCGTGGATTTCGCCAGCGCGCCTTTATAGGGGTCCATATCCGGCTTTCTGCCCGCGTACAGCGCGCCGACCCTGTCACACACGATAATGTCCCTCACCCCCGAGGCCAGGAGTATCTTCGCGGTCGCCGAACCGGCGGCTCCCGCGCCGACGATCACGATCCTGAACTTTTTCAGGTCGCGCTTGAGCAACCTCGCGACATTGATGAGCGCGGCCAGCACAACCACGGCAGTGCCGTGCTGGTCGTCATGGAACACCGGGATGTCGAGCAGACCCCGGAGCCGGGATTCTATCTCAAAACAGCGGGGCGCGGAAATGTCCTCGAGGTTGATGCCGCCGAAGGCCGGCGCGATGTTCTTGACCGTGGAGATGATCCCCTCCACGTCTTTGGTCGCCAGCACGAGGGGGAAGGCATTGATGTTCGCGAACTCCTTGAAGATCATGGCCTTGCCTTCCATGACCGGCAGCCCGGCCTCAGGCCCGATGTTGCCCAGACCAAGGACCGCGGTCCCGTCGCTTATCACGGCGACGGAATTTCCCTTCATGGTGTACCGGTACGTGTGCTCCCGGTGCTGATGGATATCCATGCAGACCCGCGCGACGCCCGGTGTGTAGACTTTGGACAGATCGTTCCGGTCGCGCACGGGGAGCTTGTTCCTGATCTCGATCTTCCCGCCCTCATGGGCCGTGAATGTGCGGTCCAGGGATCTGAGGACCTTCACGCCGCGCAGGCTCGTGATTGCCTTCACGATCGCCTGCTCGTGCTCCTCGTTACGGGCGTTCACGGTAATGTCGCGGAAGATCGTGCCCTTGCCGACGCCGACGATGTCAACCGCGCCCATATCGCCGCCGGCGCTGCTGATGGCCGTGGCGATTTTCGCGAACATGCCGATCCTGTTCTCGATCTCCACCCGTATCGTAATGCTGTAGCTCGGACTGGGAGGGGGTATGGGATGTTTCATGGTATAGTCTCCTTTGTTTCCTATTATAGAAGCTATTCTCCCGATGGTCAACAAAACTGTCGCTAAATAAAAAAAGTTGAAAATTAATATGTTCCGTTTTTTTAAAATCACCGTGCAAAAATCTATTGGAGCAGGTATAATAAGCACCAGGTCAATGTCGTTCTGTTCTCCTGTCTGAGGGAAAGTACTCTATGCCTGACTACCGCATCGAAAAAGACTCCCTTGGTGAAGTAAAGGTCCCCGTGGACGCGCTCTACGGGGCACAGACCCAGCGCGCGGTGGAAAACTTCCCCGTGAGCGGCATGCGGTTCCCCCGCGTCTTTATCCGGACGCTCGGGCTCATCAAGGCGGTCGCGGCGGAGGTGAACGTGGGACTGGGCATGCTCGACCCCACGGTCGCGCATGCCGTTCATCTCTCCGCCCTCGAAGTTGCGGACGGCAAATGGGATGACCACTTCCCGCTTGATATCTTCCAGACCGGCTCGGCAACATCCACGAACATGAACGCCAACGAGGTGATCGCGAATCGCGCCACGCAGATGCTCGGCCCTTCGGCGAAGCCGGTCCACCCGAACAACGACGTGAACATGGGCCAGTCCTCGAATGATGTCATCCCCGCCGCGATCCATGTGAGCGCCTACATTCAGACACATGAAGTGCTCATCCCCTCGCTCAGGCATCTTTATATCATGCTGAAAAAACGTGAGGGTGAATTTGGGTACCTCGTAAAAACGGGCCGCACACACCTGATGGATGCAATGCCGATCAAGCTCAGCCAGGAGATCAGCGGATGGGCCTTCCAGGTCGGGCAGAGTATCGAGCGCATCGAATCCGCGCTGCCCCGCCTTGCAAAGCTCGCGATCGGTGGAACTGCCGTGGGCACCGGCGTCAACGCGCCGAAGGATTTCGGAAAGATCGTCGCCGGCAGGCTTGCCGGCCGCACCAAACTGCCCTTTGTGGAAACAGACAACCACTTCGCCGCCCAGGCGACCATGGACACGGCCGTGGAACTGAGCGGACATCTGAAAACTACCGCCTCTTCCTTCATGAAGATGGCGAACGACCTGCGCTGGATGAACAGCGGCCCGATCGCGGGGCTCGGCGAGATATCACTGCCGTCGCTCCAGCCCGGGTCGAGCATCATGCCCGGCAAGGTAAACCCGGTCATGTGCGAGATGATGATGATGGTCTGCGCCCAGGTCACCGGGAATGATGCCGCCATTACGATCGCCAACCAGCATGGCAATTTCGAGTTGAACGTCATGCTGCCCGTCATCGCCCATAACCTGCTCCAGTCCATCACCCTGCTCGGGAATGCATCCCGGCTTCTTGCTGACAAGGCAATAGCAGGCTTCACTGTTAATCAGGAACGTATTGCAGGCTTGGTGGACAAGAACCCCATACTCGTGACAGCGCTGAACCCCGTCATCGGCTATGACAAGGCCGCGCAGATCGCGAAGAAGGCGTATGCAGAGGGCCGCGCTCTCAAGGACGTTGCCGCTGAGATGACGGGGATGTCGAAGGAAGAATTAAATAAATTGCTCGATCCGAAGAAGATGACCGAAGGCGGGACAGCAGAATAATAATATACGTGTAAGACTTTTTTCTACGCATTATCAACAGCGCCGACTTTTTTTCGTCGTCGTAAAGCGCGAAGGGTAGCGGATTCAGATAGAAACCTGATCTGACAAAGACAACAGTCACTATTTCATCCCCTGAAACAGGATCCATGCCTTCTTTTGGGATCTTTGATGATGTGCGGTCTGCTAGGCATTAGGAGGAGCAGAGAAGTAAAATTGCCGCAAAAAGTAAATATTTCTTCATAGATAGTTTTCCTCAATAGATGATTCGACCGATTCAGGCATGATCCCCCTGTTTCGGTCTAGTCACTTGATCGATCATGCGGTTCGTGACAATGAGATACGAGGACAGCAATAAGGAAAAAGCGGGCCGCATGCCTGTCGTCGGCAGCAGGTGCAGCCCGCTTAATTCAGAGCGCGTACAGATTATTTCCGGCCTCCCAAGCGAAATGCCTATTGCCTGTATTTGATCACGGTCCCGGTGACTGTCGTCGTATACCCATTCAGCAAATACGCCCAGAACCAGGATTCCGAGATAACAGGATTCAGCAGCGCATCTCCGCCTTTGCTCTTGACTGCATTCCGATACGCGTCCACGAACCTGTCGTTCTGTCCGATCGGGATCAAATTGAACAACATGATTCCGGTTGAACTTCCTTCCCCTTCACCCAGCACTTCGTATTTCGCGCTCGACATTTCGGTTGGCAGTTTCAACGGCGCGGAACTGCAACCAAAAGCAAAAACCAGAGAGAGCACAAGACCGACCAGTAGAGCTTTTTTCATTTTCTTTCACCTCCTTTCTATATGAGTTTTATACACAATCGAATGAATAATTCGACTAATGATGTTAATCGGACGTGGGGCTGATATGATATTGAAAGAGAAACGGTGGTCATTATTGCAATTGCTTTAGTAACGATGTCCAAAGGGAGATTCGTTTTCGCCCTCGACATGTCTCCTTTCCATTAAAATAGACCGGATTTTCCAATTTCATTTAACCTCTTTGTAAACATGGAGCGGAATCTGTTATTGATGCGTCATTCTCAATTGTGTGCTACTTGAGTCCGATAAGCTCCTTGGGCATCAGTACGCGTCTTCATAATCACCGACAAATATATCGCTCGTTCGGCATGTTCCAGCTCGCATCCCGCTCCCCGTAAAGGATTTCCTTCTCGGATCCTTCAATACTATGGACTCCGCGAATGAGACGTCAAAAAACGATGAAAATAGTGGCTTGTGTTTCACCAGGCCGCACTTTTACCTCGCTAATAGTGTATGTCGAAGTATATGAAGTCGTCGTGCGCCTTGTGTATTTGTCCAGGGTGATTTCCGCAGTATCGTAGGTCACCTCGATTCCCCATCCCACTCTTTTGGTTCGGGCAAACTCCAGACCGAATGAGCCGTAGAAGCCCGGTGATGAACTTTTAACGTAATCTCCGCTCGCAAAGTACTTTTTTATTCCCGCACGGATATAGGGTGAAGCCCACGAGTCGGTCAACGGAGTATAGCGCAAATCAAGGCCCGCGGGAATTGCGGTGAAATCAGAGTCGGTTGATGATACAATCATGGCCGGACCAAACGTGAATCCGATTCCAAGACCGCTCGAAAATTGAACGTAGGGCTGAAACGATAAACCGACAGACGTCAACAGTTTCGTGTCGACAATATACCCTTTAACCTCTAAGTTGTTTTTGTATACATCTAGAACGTTGTCTATACCTGAAACGTAGGTCAAGCCCACGGGAAATCTCCACTCAGCGGCCTCAACACAGTTTGCTGCAAAGAACAATACCATGGCAATGATGATGCTTATACACCCTCTTAGACGTTTCATCTTCATTTTTCCTCCGTATTCTGTAATTCCTCCTGCTTCGAGGGAAGTGATGGCGATACCATCTCTTTTTGCTTATCTATCAAGATACAAATCAACACAATATTTGCATCCATGTTCATTTTCGTACAGTTTGTCCTCTTTTGCATTGATGACAAAATCGATAGCTTCCGGTGTACCAACATCGCCTATGGAATTGAGCGCTATGAACTTATCGTTCTCTTCATACTGAGCATATTTTTTCTTGAGGAAATCGACATGCTGTTCCGCCCCGAGCGTTTATATTGCCAAGATAGCGCAGGCCCGAGTTATGCGTTCGCCCGCATCAGAGAACCTCATCAGCGCATTCATACCACGGAATTCCCGGTACTCCCGAGTTCCAGCACGGGAAAACATGCACCCTCATCGTTTCGTGCGATCCCCTCCTCCGCACGAATCTCTATCTCTTTGATCATTTGTTCGCTTGCGGAGTAATGTAGCGAGCATTTGTTGATCTTGGACGCGATTTCCTTCACCAGAATAGACATGGCATTGTGAAGCACGGCTCCTCAACTTCATTCCCCGCGAGCGGTAAACTCCTTCTGCAATGCCTGGGATAGCCATGCATCGGGTCTTCCGTATTAATCAATTCACGCTTGCTCTTTTCAGGGCCGACATGACATGAAAGTTCCGGACTCTTTCCTATAATCATCCACGGCTTTTTTTAGGAATTACAGGTGCAGTTAGCCCGTCTTCGGGCTTTATGGCCTTTCTCTGTCTCTCCTTGTCCTGTAGCCAATCTTTATAATCTTCATCTCTTTCTCTCTTATGAACTTTTGCAGTCTCGAGGTCCCATTCATGGGTTTCATTGTTTATCTCAGTGAGGGTACAGTCATAGAGCCATTCAGGAAGCTTGTTCCAATATTCATTATTCTCCTTAACTGGTTCGAGGTCGGAAAAAAAACCGGCTGAAAAAATACCATAAGGTCGCACGTAAATATAATATATTTTTCCATTAGCAAGTTCAGCATCAATAAACATATACCTATCACGCCCAGCGCCTAAAATACCTGTCTTCTGCAGTGTAAGAACAGCGAATATATGTTTGCCGGCAGACACCTGAGTAATGGTACAGTTTTTTAAGCCTTTTACCACTCCAATAATTTTTTCATCATCATATAAAGCAAAAGGCACGTCAAGTGCATAAAAATCCGGGCGCACAAATACAACAGTTGCCTTATCATTTGAAGGGGTCGGGAAACCCGCCTGTAAAGATTCTTTTACTGTGTAAGGTATGCTCGGGGCACATGAAAACGAAAACAATAAAACAACAGCAAGCAAAATATTTCTTTTTATCTCAAATCTCCTTAATATCAGACATTCTATTTTCATCAGCATCTTTCTATTCCTCCTTCTAAATGTTTATAATCCGAGATAAACTCTCTCTTCACTTATCCTGCCTGTCAGGTTCCATTTCTTACCTTTCCTCAACGTCCGATCATAGCAGGTACCTTCAGTTATTTCCATGCTCTCGTTAATAACAAAGGATTTCCGCACCTCTGGTGAAGGAACGTACGCAGCAGGTTTATACCTGACATGAGCCAAATCGAACGCACAACCATAAAGAAATAAAATTAACAGCATAGTGAATAATACCTTTAATCTCGTCTGCATTTTTATCTCCATTTAAAACCTAAAATTGCAACTAAGAGATTCTGTTTTTTTATTGAAAACATCAAGAGAACCTTTGGCGTTGTGGAAAGAATGCAATTCTTATGTTACGCAATGCGACCGTCACACCCACAACGGGTACTGAATTTGAACCATCGGTGTTGGCAACAGCACCACTTACGCAAAAGTCGACAGGGCTGCAATTCGCTCGTTAGAACAATATCGATATTCCCAAACTTATTTCTTTGAGCTGTATCTGGTCACTGAACGCGTAGGGGACGACATAATAGATTCCGTTTCTAATGTCTACTATTTCTTCGAGTTCGTGGTCGCCATTCACGATGTATTTTTTAAAATCTGCCCGCAGAAAGACGTTGCGCGTAAGGAATATCTTCACTCCGGCCCCGTAGTTTGTCGTTGATAAATTGTAATCTATAAACATTGATTTGCCCGTACCCACCGTCACAAAGGGAACTATACGGCCTATGGGAAACTGTAGCAGCGCATTGATGTTGATAAGTCCAATGCTGGTGTTTTCTTCGGAGGATCTTTCGGTGCCCCCCGCGTCAAAAAGATATGCGTTGTACCTAGTTCCTGCGTCTGCGATCGCTATTTCTATTCCGAAATTACTATTGAAGTTGCCGCCGACTCTTAAACCGTAGATGTTGCCGTTCGTAATGTTAGTGGCAATTCTGTGACCGCCGTCGACATTTTGCTGTATTCCAGCATTAGCGGTTACTGACCCGCCAAAGAGCCCAAGCTCTAAGCCCGTCCGCATTTCCGCCCGTGCGTAGGAAACCGCAAGTGAGAACAACAGCGTTATCAGAACTAAAGATAGTCGTTTTCCCAACATAAATATTTCTCTTTAAAAGGATTCTTCATTCTGCAATAGTCCTGCTGATAGAAGCTGACATAACCATTCTCTCAAGTAAATGACTTTAGAGAATGTCAGTCTAAATTTGAATTATAACAGACGGAAAGATACGGATAGGATACGGATTCGAAAATAAGCGGCTTATTTCGAGGTAAGGGCTTTGTAAATTTCCTTTGTTTCAGGAGATGGTTCGAAGTCGGGGATGGCGGCGAATGTTTTTTTCAGTCTATCATAAACCACCAATGCCTCATTCCGGTGGCCGAGCCTTCGATGGCACAGCATGAGACGCTGATAAAGCTCCTCGGCGAATGGGTCTGTCGCAATGCCCCTCTCAAGGAGATCTATGGCTTTCTCAAACTCGCCTCGTTCCTCATACAACCGGCCGAGTTGCTTTACATATTTAAAGAACTTGTTCTTCAAACGCTCGCGGATGTCTTCCGCAATCGGGACCGAGTCGTCGGCGCAACAGGGGCCATGGTACAGGGCTAAAGCCCTCTCTATCGACTGGATGGCCTTTTCTGTTTTATCATTTTTTAATGCATCATCAGCTTTTCCGAGGATGCGCTCGAAGGCCCATATGTCGACCCAGCAGTAACGAGCATCCAGGGTCACCCGTCCATTACTTAGGGATATCGCCTTTTCAATTCCCAACAGCCGCCGAAGGCGGTGCAAGGCAATGGCAAAGGCCTTGTGCGATGAATCAGCCTCCGCTTCCGGCCATAGAATATCGGTCAATTTTTCCTCAGGCACTTCTCTTCCACCCAGCATGATAAGCGCCTTGAGCATCGCAATGGGTCGTTGCTGGGCTTTTCTTGAAAATCTGACAGGACTTCCTTCTTTCACAAGACTGAACCTGCCGAGCGTATACACCTTTACGGCCCAGGACCAGGCTTCGATGTCGAGGGGCGCGGCATCGGGAAGAAGGTTGCGTTTCTTGATAAGGGTCTGTACATATTCCGTCTCAATTCCGGCTTGAAGCGCCTTGCAGCAGAGACCGGCCACAAGGTCGGGGCGCAACGTATACGTATTTATGAATCCACACTCTCTTCCCAGTGCCATTCCTTTCCGAAGCAACGCAAGCCCGGCCTTTTCCCTTCCCCCGTCAAAGGTAAACAGGGCATCCGTCAAAAGACAGATGAATTCCATATATCGGTACCTGATAAGTTTCGCAATCCTAAACGCTTCTTTCAAATGATGTAATGACTTTTTGTGTTCTTTTAGTTCGTGCAGCACCTGTGCATATTCAATGTGGCAAAAGGACTCAGCAAGCGGGAACCCCGTAACTTCGGCCTGTTTCAAAGCTGCATCAACATGCACGGCGGCCTGGTTAAAATCTTTGTGGAGCAGAGCGTTATAAGCCAGAAGAAACCGATAATAGCCCTTGCCGGTCAACGGATCGCTTACGGATAGATACGTCATCCTCCCAAAAAGTTTATCTGCATTCTTGAAATCCCCTGCATCAAGCGCGCTCAATGCGCCCTGTCCCAGTAATAAAAAATCCATGATAAAAACCCCGGTGGACGCGGAAAGATCGAGCCCGCTCTGAACTACCTTCATGCACTGTTCATTGTCGGCGGTATATGTCAGATACATCGCCTCCACCCACTTCATGGTAAGAACGGCAAGCGGGGTCGCCTCGTTGGATTCCGTAAATCGCTTGCACGAATCGAGTACAAGCGCCGCTTCTTCAAGGCTACCCGAGTTCATCTCATGGAACGCATAATTCGAGAGAGTCAGCGCCCTTAAGCGCTTGTCGCCTGACTGGTCCGAAAGAGCGAGCGCCCGCGTTCCCCATGACCCTATATCCGGATGCTGCGGTTGCCGGTGAATCAACGCCATGAACATGCTGGAGGCCACTCGGGTCTCTATCTCTCCCGGGAGCCCTCCCCCTAAGGAACGCATGAGTTGCTTGAGCCGGGGGATCCACTCGTCCAACAGCTTTAAATTGCTCAGGCCGAAGATGCAGGAGTCGACGATTTCCGCCCATGTCATATATGCCCCTGCCGCGTCTTTTCGCTTCCTGAAAATCAAGAATGCCTTTTCCAGATGCGCTCGGCTCTTTCCGGGATTACGGGGCATGCGACAGATTGCGAGATAGTATTGAAGCCACGGATCGTTGTCGAGCAAATCCTTGGGAAGGCTCGTTATCCAGGCCTCTATCACCTGGCCCCTTCCCTGTTTGATAAGCGACTGGCCGCGCTCCATTACCATCCGGATGATCCATTTCCATTCGGAACAGTCCCGGAACAAGCCAAAGGCGTCCTCGAACCTCTCCGCTTCATACAGAATTACAGAGGCCTTCTTCTTCAACAGGGGAAATTCATCAACCAAGTAAGCTTTTGCGCGCGACAGAAGGAATTCACGAAAGAGCGGGTGATACTGATATACAAGACTGGCGTGAGCTCGTCTCTCGGTGAAATAATTATTGCGGTATAAACCTGATAGTATCCGGCCTGCATTGCCGGCCCCTGTCAGGCATTCGGCCATGTGCGCGTCCATGATGGGCAGTATCGCGGTCTTTAACAGAAAACCGCGGACATCAGAACCCAGTTTCTCCAATATTTCCGAAGAAAAGTACTCAAAGATCGTATCCTCTGCTACGGCCTTCATCTGTCCCGGCTCAAAAACCCCCTTTTTCGTCTTCTCGATCATGAGGATGAGACCAGCCATCCACCCTTTGGTCCTTCCATGAAGCTCGCGCGCTAGGTCCGATGATTGTTTCTCTTTAAGCTTAAAACGAATTATCTCTTCGGATTCATCAAGGGTCAGGGCAAGCTCGTCCCAGCCGAGGACTTTCAGACGACCATTAGCCTCCATCCGAGCAAGAGTCCCGGACGGTGCACCCCTGCTGATGAAGATGACCGTTACTCCAGCGGGAAGGACTTCAAGACCCTCGCTGAGCACCCCGTGGAATTGTCCGCCGACCGGCGCATCCTGGTAATTGTCAAAGACGATGCAATATGGCGTCTTTAACCGGCTGTACAGGTCTTCAAAATAACGACGTGTAAAAACAGGCAGCCCCGGCAGGTATTCCGGGGTCAATAACGGAAGAGGACGCTTTGTGCGGGATGATGCCTTTTTTGCGGCAAGCCCCATGTAATAAAAAAATGTGGCCGCGTCCGCATCCTGGCAGTCCACTTGATACCACAAGCATGGCAATGAACGGGCCTCCAGGTAACTGCTTATAAGGACGGTCTTGCCGGAGCCGGGAGGTCCAGATACCCACATGGCTGATCGTCGTAGGCCGGAATCCAAAAAAGCAAAGAGCCGATTTCTGGGCAGGACCCCGGTAAAGAAAGGGCGGGTGATTTTGGTATATGGGGCGGCCTCGGGTTTCATTTAAAAATCCTCATGCTTACGAGAATCCAGGTTTCCTCTGCTTTTCGGAGACTACTTCCCCCGGTCGAGATATCCTTCACGAGGAGAGACGAGCTGCCTATCCTGCCGGAGAAACGAAGACACCCGCAGGACGTTGATGTTTATGTTGCCTTGTCCTGTCTCACACTTTTCTATGCTCCAAACCGTCATGTAGCACACATGTGCATTCCATCGTCACACTGAAAAATGATCCGTTATATATCCTCGAACAGTCACGCATCATTCTCAACTATCAAAAAGCAATTCAAAATTTCGGGGAGTGATGATGCGTATTCCCTTGAACACTTTTAAGTCAAGAAGATCCTTGTCTCCCGTAACAAGATAATCAACTGCTCCTTCCCAAGCGCAGGCGAGCACATTGTCGTCATCTTTATCGCGGCAAGCCCCGTTCGGAATTTCGGAAGGATGCACAATATCCTGGGCAGCCTCAGCAATCAACGCCAGGGCGTTTTCCCGTTCCTGTTTTGTCGCTGAAAACTTCTTGGTAAGGGTTCGTTCGAATTCGTGAAGGATGAAGGGACAGGTGATGAGGTTGAATTGTTGTTTCCGCGCCCGCGTCAGAAGTTTTGAGCAGACGCCTTCAGTGAGAAAAGCCGCGAGGAGCACATTTGTATCGAAGAGCGCCTTCACGACACTTCCTTAAAAATATCTTCGTCCGTTACCATACCCTTCTTCTTCGCCCGTGAGCCGAGGTTTTTCCGCGCCCCCTCAAACCGGGATTCCCAAAGATAGATGCTGATCGATTCCTTGACAACGTCGCTCTTGTTCCTCCCTTGGTTCTTTGCGAAACGATCAAGCTCACGGGCAACCTTGTCGGGCAGACTTATTGACAGTACTGATCTCATGGCAAACCTCCTGCACTACAATACACTACATAGCGCGGTTCTGTCAAGTTGGCGTTCTGATTTTTGTCTATAATGAATCTCGCCATTTCTCTAACCCGCGTTCACGGCGTATACGCGTTCTTCCCGAGCAAGTTCGGCGGCATACAGGAGAACAGCTTGAATGTCTTCATTTTCAAGATCGGGATAGTCCTCTAACAATTCCTCGGATGTAACGCCTCCGGCAAGGGCTTTGAGGATCTGCTCCACTGTTATTCGCAATCCTCTAACGGTTGGCTTACCAACCATGACTTTGGGATTGACAGTTATTCGTTTCAGCAATTCTCCGGGCTTTTGTTTGTTCATTTGAAGAGACCTCCTCCATAAGAAGCTTCTCCTACACTGTTATGAGAACTTTTCATCATCTACGCACGGTATTACTGTAGCACATTCAAAATGTGCTTTCAATCAATTTTCCTGTCGCTTTGCCCTTGTACTGCTTTAATTGTTCAAGTATAATTACGTCATTGCGTAAGGAGCTGTCATGTTCCCCACCTCCACTGTCGGCAGAAAAATACTGATGGCCATCACGGGCCAGATGATGGTCCTGTTTGTCATCGTCCACCTGATCGGCAATACCACGGTTTACTTCCACGGCCTCAATGCGTATGCCGCCGCGTTGCATGCCTTGCCGGTCCTTGTCTGGGCATTCCGATTATTTATGGCGGTGACGCTCTGTCTCCATGTCTATCTCGGCATCGTGCTGACTCTGGAGAATTGGAAGGCGAAACCCGGTTCATACGCCGTCTCCAGTCATATCAGCACGACCTTCGCCGGACGAAACATGATCTGGACCGGCTCTCTCATCAGTGTGTTCCTTGTCTATCACCTGTTGCACTTTACGCTCCAATTCATCGACCCCGCGATCTCCGCGCTCAAGAACCCGGACGCCCTCGGCCGGCCGGATGTGTTTATGATGGTAACACGCAGTTTCCTGCAAATCGGCATTGTATCCTTCTATGTCGTATCGGTGACTGGCCTGCTGCTGCATCTCTACCACGGGATCCAAAGTTCCATCCAGACCTGGGGACTGAATAATGAAAGTTCCCTTCCTGTTATCACCCGGGGAGGGCAGATCGCTGCGACGATCCTGTTTCTTGGGTATGCTGCAATACCTGTGGTGATCGTGATGGGAATAGTGAAATGAAAACGCATTGGGGCAGAGGGCAGCGGGTTAAACACTATGCTCCATGCGCCATGCCCTATGCGCGGAGCATAATCGTATGATCCTCGACGGCAAAATACCATCCGGCCCGCTGCACGAGAAGTGGGACAAACGTCTCGCCGAGATAAAGCTCGTGAGTCCGGCCAACAAGCGGAAGTTCCGTGTCATCATCGTCGGCACCGGTCTGGCCGGCGCGTCCGCAGCCGCTTCCCTCGGCGAACTCGGCTACAACGTCGATGCCTTCTGCTTTCAGGACTCGCCCCGCCGCGCCCACAGCATCGCGGCGCAGGGAGGCATCAACGCGGCAAAGAACTATCCGAACGACGGCGACAGCATCGAACGGCTTTTCATCGATACGGTCAAGGGAGGAGACTTCCGTTCCCGCGAGGCGAATGTCTACCGTCTGGCGCAGGTGAGCGGCGCTATCATCGACCAGGCCGTTGCCCAGGGAGTCCCGTTCGCCCGCGACTATGCCGGTTATCTCGACAACCGTTCATTCGGCGGGGCCCAGGTTTCGCGAACGTTCTACGCACGCGGCCAGTCAGGCCAGCAGCTCCTGCTCGGCGCCTACGGCGCAATGATGCGCCAGATCAAGGCGGGCACGGTCACGCTCCATCCCCGGACCGAGATGCTCGACCTGGTGGTGGTTGACGGCCATGCAAAAGGGATCACGGTGCGTGACCTCGTGAGCGGAAAGATCCAATCATACGCGGGTGACGCAATCTGCCTCGCGACCGGCGGGTACGCCAATATCTTTTACCTTTCCACGAACGCCATGGGCTCGAACGTGACCGCGGCGTACCGGGCATATAAAAAAGGCGCGTTCTTTGCGAACCCCTGCTTCACCCAGATCCATCCGACCTGCATCCCGGTCACCGGCGAACACCAGTCCAAGCTCACCCTGATGTCAGAGTCCCTCCGGAACGACGGCCGCATCTGGGCCCCGAAGAACAAGGGGGACAAGAGAAAATCCAACGAGATCCCGGAACCCGACCGCGATTACTTTCTCGAGCGAAAATATCCCGCCTACGGCAACCTCGCGCCGCGCGACATCTCCTCCCGTGCCGCAAAGGAAGTCTGCGACGAAGGCCGGGGCGTGGGGCCGGGCGGCCGCGGGGTGTTTCTTGATTTCGCCGACTCCATAAAACGCCTGGGCGAGGACACGATCCGCGAGCGCTACGGAAATCTGTTCGAGATGTACGCGCGGATCACCGACGAGAACGCCTACCGGCAGCCCATGCGCATATACCCCGCGCCGCATTACACCATGGGCGGGCTCTGGGTGGACTACAACCTTGCGAGCAATGTCCCCGGCCTCTTCGTCCTCGGCGAGGCGAACTTCTCCGACCACGGCGCGAACCGACTTGGCGCAAGCGCTTTGATGCAGGGGCTGGCGGACGGCTACTTCATCCTCCCGTATACCATTGCGGATCATCTTGCGAAGATTGCTCCCGGCGCCGTCGCTGCCGATCGTCCTGAATTCAAGAAGTCCCGCGAGGACGTCGATGCATCCGTGAAAAAGCTCCTGTCGATCAACGGCAAGAAAACCGTGCACGAGTTCCATTACCTGCTCGGCAAGATCATGTGGGAACAGGTGGGCATGGCGCGCAGCAAGGAAAGTTTGAACAAGGCGCTCGCGCTCATTCCGGAACTCCGCGCCGAGTTCTGGCGGGATGTGAAGGTTCCGGGGTCCGGCATGGACCTGAACCAGGAACTCGAGAAGGCGGGCAGGATCGCGGACTTTCTCGCATTCAGCGAGCTCATGGCCAGGGACGCCCTGCTGAGAGACGAATCCTGCGGCGCCCACTTCCGGGTCGAGCACCAGACACCGGACGGCGAGGCAATACGCGACGACAAGAACTTCAGTTATGTCTCTGCCTGGGAGTACAAGGGCATGGATAAAGAACCTGAGCTTCACAAGGAACCGCTGGAGTTCGAGCATCTGAAACCGGCGACAAGAAGTTACAAATAGAATCATTGCAAAATGCAAAATGCAAATTGTAAAGTGCAAATTGCAAAATGAGTAGACCGTAAGCTTACACTTTGCATTTTGAAATTTGCATTGGAGTCCATCCAAATGAATCTCACCTTATACGTCTGGCGTCAGAAGGGTCCCGGGGACAAGGGGCGGCTGGTACGGTACGAGGCAAACAATATCATCTCCGAGATGTCCTTCCTTGAGATGCTCGATGTGGTGAACGAAGGCCTCATCAAAAAAGGTGAAGAACCCATCGCCTTTGACAGCGATTGCCGTGAAGGCATCTGCGGCATGTGCGGCCAGGTGGTGAACGGCATCCCGCACGGTCCTCAGGAAAAAACCACGGTCTGCCAGCTTCATATGCGCTATTTCAAGGATGGCGATACCCTATATATAGAACCCTTCCGCGCACGGGCATTCCCGGTGATCAGGGACCTGATCGTGGAGCGGAGCGCCTTTGACAAGATCATCCAGGCCGGGGGCTACATTTCCGTGCACACGGGCGGTGTTCCTGACGGCAACGCCGTCCTGATCCCGAAGCATGACGCGGACATCGCGATGGATGCGTCAGAATGCATCGGCTGCGGGGCCTGCGTCGCGGCCTGTCCGAACGGCTCGGCCATGCTCTTCACCGCGGCCAAGGTGACGCACCTCGCCATGCTGCCGCAGGGCAGGGTCGAAGCGGCACGGCGCGTTTGCATCATGACCGAGGAAATGCTTAACCAGGGATTCGGCAATTGCGGCAACCACTACGAATGCCAGGCGGTCTGTCCCAAGGGGATCAAGGTGCAATTCATCGCAAAGCTGAACCGTGAATTCATCAAAGCAAAGATACCGTAAATCGAGGAATCGATATTGCGAAGGAATCTTTCCTATGCTATCTTATGGGAACAGGCAAACAACCAGCACGGATAATATTCAGCGATCCCTATCACTTTAAGGAGGGCACTATGAAACGTCTGGCACTCGCAATCGCAATGATGTTCGCAAGCTTTGTCTTCTCCACCACGTTGTTGGCCGCTGATACCCTGGACCTCACCATTCCGCTCCCCCTGACCGGCAAACAGGCGAAGTTCGGCGAGATCATGAAGCGGTCCTACGAAATGGCCGCGGAAGAGATCAACGCCAAGGGCGGTATCAAGGGCAAGAAGCTCGCCCTGTCCTTCGAGGACTCCACCGGCAAGCCGGAGACGGCCCGGGCGATCGTCGAGAAGCTGATCGACTCGAAGAAGCAGCCCATCATCGTGGGTGAGTATACCTCGGCCTGCGCCAAGGCCGTGGCAGCCGTGGCCGAGGAACGCAAGACCCCCTATCTCGTCGTGGCGAGCGCGGACGACGCGATCACGCAACAGAACTATAAGTACGTGTTCCGCCAGAACCAGGTGAACGCGCATTATGCCGATGCCTTCGTCTCCTTCCTGAAGGAAGTCGTGAAGCCAAAGACAATGGCTGTCCTTTATGAGAGTTCGGCCTTCGGCACCTCGGGCGCCGACGCCATGGAGAAGGACGCGAAAACGCTCGGCATCAAGGTGGTGCTGAAGGAAAAGTTCGAGACCGGGGCCATTGACTTTAAACCCCTGCTGTCCAAGGTGAAGTCCGAAAAACCTGATGTGATCTACACGATCTCCTATGCCAATGAGGCGCAGATGATCATGAAGCAGGCCAAGGAACTCAGGGTCGAAGCCAAACTGTACGCGGGCGGCGCGGCCGGGTTCGCCATCCCGGAGTTCATCGACGGCGCGAAGGATGCGGCCGAGTACGTGATCAGCGCCACGCTCTGGACACCCCAGGTCAAGTATCCCGGCGCCAAGGAGTTTGCCGATAAGTACAAGGCCAAACACGGAGACTTTCCCTCGTATCATGGCGCATCAGCCTATTCAGCAATTTACGTGACTGCCGACGCCTTGAACAGGGCAAAGGACTGGACTTCGGACGGCATCCGGAACGCGCTCAAGGCCGTGAATCTCATGACTGCCTTCGGTCCGGTCAAGTTTGAGGACAGGGAAGGCTATCAGAACCAGAACTTCGCGGAGACCCTTGCCATCCAGGTGCAGAAGGGCGAGTTTGAGACGATCTGGCCCAAGACACAGGCAAGCAAACCATATATTTTCCCGGTACCGACGTGGAAGGAACGCAGATAAATCGAGTGCGAAGTTCGGAGTGCGGAATGCGGAATAACGTCGTGTCTTTCCGCTTGAGTTTAACTCCGCACTCCGCACTCGCCACTCCGCACTGAGGTATCCATGACCGCTGTCCAAACCGAAGTCCTGCTCCAGACACTCATATCCGGCATCCTGCTGGGCGGGCTCTACGCCCTGATCGGCATCGGCATGACCATCATCATGGGCGTCATGAAGATCATCAACCTTGCCCATGGCGAACTCATGATGGTGGGTATGTACATCGCCTATGTCTTGTACGCCTATTTTCATGTCGATCCTTATCTCTCGATCTTCATCGCGGCTCCGGTCCTTTTTCTGCTCGGCATCGCGCTCCAGAAATATCTGATCAATCCGGTCATGAAAGTGGACTCCATCCTGCCGGAGAACCAGGTCATCCTCACGGTCGGGATCGGGATGGTGCTGGCAAACCTGGCAACGATCATCTTCAAGTCCGATTACCTGCAAACGCCGGTGAGCTACGGCACGAAGGCATGGTACCTCTCCGATTTCTGGAAAAATTCACCCTTTGAGCTGTCGTTGTCGTTCCCCTGGAGCGTCTCGTTCGTATTTTCCCTGCTGATCACCGCGGGACTCTGGTTCTTTCTGACCAAGACGGACACGGGCAAGTCCATCCGGGCCACGGCGCAGGACAACGACGCTGCCTTGCTCATGGGCGTAAACATTGGACGGATGCGGGTGATCACCTTCGGCCTCGGATCCGCTCTCGTGGGATCGGCAGGCTGTTTGTTCATTCCCATCTACTACATTTATCCCGACATCGGGGGGCAGTTCACGCTGATCGCCTTCGTCATCACCATCCTGGGCGGACTCGGATCGACAGTGGGGGCCATTATCGGCGGCCTGATCCTGGGACTTTTTGAATCGCTCACCGCAACCTACATCGGCATGGGGTGGGCCCCCGTCGGACGGTTCGTCATCTTCGTTGCCGTGCTGATCTTTATTCCCGGCGGCGTGGCGTCGCTGCTCAAGACAAGGAAGTTCGGAAAATAATATAATTTGATTTACCGCAAGGACGCAAAGAGCGCAAAGGACTTCATGAGCATTCTCATCTCAATGCCTGATTCCTTCGCGCCTTGGCGGTTCAAGCATTTTAATTCCGGGTCGTCAGGGCTTTGTTCATGAAAAAATATTTGCCTTCCATAACGCTGGTGCTGATGGCCCTCATCCCCTTCCTGGGCCTGAACAGCTATCTCATGCACATCCTTATCCTGGTCATCATGTGGTCGGTGATCGGGATGGCCTGGAATCTTCTCGGTGGCTACTGCGGCCAGGTTTCCTTCGGCCATGCCGCGTTTTTCGGCGTGGGTGCCTATACCAGCGGCATGCTGTACAGCAAGCTGGGGATCTCCGGATGGTGGGGCGTGCCTGCCAGTATCGTCGTGGTCACCATTTTCGCACTGGTCATCGGCTACGTCTGTTTGAGGCTGCGCGGCCCCTACTTCGCCCTGGCCACGCTTGCCATCGGCGTCATCCTCAGGATCGTGGCGGAGAACCTTGTGCAGGTGACGGGCGGGGACCTCGGCATCATGATCCGCGAACGGAGCTGGATCGAAAAGACCTGGTACTACTATATCATCCTGGCGATAGCCGCGTTATCGTTCCTGCTCGTGAAAAAGATCATCGGATCAAAGCTTGGCTACTATTTCGTCGCCATCCGCGAGGACCAGGATGCCGCGGAATCACTGGGTATCAACACGACACTGTATAAGACCATCGCCCTCTGCCTGAGCGCCGTGATCACCGGCTTCGCGGGCGCCTTTTACACGAACTACATGGGATACATCGATCCGAAGGTCGTGTTCGCCCTTCACGATATCTCCATCATCACCATCATGGTCGTCATGGTCGGCGGCGTCGCGACCTTTTCAGGGCCCATTGTCGGCGCGATCATCATGGTGATCCTTGCGGAGGCCATCAGGTCCATCCCGATGCTCGGCACGGCGCATCATACGTTTTTCGGCATCCTGCTGATCGTTATCATCATTTTTCTGCCCAACGGCATTGTGGGTGATTTTGCTAAACTGAAGAAACTGGTCGGTCTTTCACGGAGGACCGCATGAGCTTCATCAAGATACAAAAGGTCTCCCGCTTCTTCGGCGGGATTTCCGCGATCAAGGACGTGTCCTTTGAGGTCAGAAAAGGAGAGATCCTCGGCCTTATCGGGCCGAACGGAGCAGGTAAGACGACCCTGTTCAATGTGGTGAACGGATTTTATTCTCCTTCGCGGGGCCATGTCTTTTTTCAAGAACAAAAGATATCCGGCCTCATGCCGCATCAGATCTGCCGACGAGGCATAGCCAGGACCTTCCAGGTCGTGAAGCCGCTCCAGCGGATGTCCGTGCTCGACAATGTCGTTGCATCGTCATATCTCCGCGCGAAGGACAAACGTGAGGCCGTGGAGATCGCGCGCGAGGCGCTTCAATTCACGGGACTGTATGAGGACCGTGACGTCATATCACGGGGATTGCCGCTCGGCAAGAGAAAGCGGCTTGAGATCGCGCGGGCGCTTGCCACACAGCCGGAGGTCCTGCTCCTTGACGAATCCTGTGCCGGGTTGAACTCGACCGAGCTTGACGAGTCCATCGGCATCATCCGCAAGATCAAGGACCGCGGCATCACCATCATGATCATCGAACACCACATGAAGGTCATCATGGCCATATCCGACCGGATCGTGGTGCTGAACTACGGGGAGAAGATCGCCGAGGGCACGCCGCTGGAGATCCGGAGCAATCCACTGGTCGTCGAGGCGTACCTGGGAGAGGCGCAGAGTGCTTGAGATCAGGAACATAGACGTATTCTACGGCGACGTCCAGGTGCTCTGGGACGTTTCCTTCGAGGTCAGGCAGGGCGAGGTCGTCGCGCTCATCGGCGCGAACGGCGCCGGCAAATCGACAACGCTCAAGACCATCTCCGGGCTTCTTCGGCCCCGCAAGGGCAGGATCCTGTTCAACGACGCACCGATCCATACGATCGAGGCGTTCAAGCTCGTCGAGCTGGGGATCGCCCACTGCCCCGAGGCACGGCGTCTCTTTGTCGAGATGACGGTCGAGGAGAACCTGGACATGGGGTCGCTCCGGGGCGAGGCGAGGCAGCAGCGCGCGAAGACCAAGGAGATGGTTTTCGGCCTCTTCCCCCGGCTGAGCGAACGAAGAAAACAGCCCGCGGGATTGTTGTCGGGGGGCGAGCAGCAGATGGTGGCGATCGGCAGAGGACTCATGGCAATACCGAAACTTCTCATGTTCGATGAGCCATCGCTGGGGCTTGCGCCGATCCTCGTGCGCGAGATCTTCGATATCATCAAAAAGATCCGGGAGCAGGGGGCCACGGTCCTGATCGTGGAGCAGAATGTGAAGCAGACCCTGGCGATCGCCGACCGCGCGTATGTGCTCGAAAGCGGCAAGGTGGTTATGCAGGGGACCGGCAAGGCATTGCTGAACGATGAGCATGTAAAAACTGCATATCTGGGAGTATAGCCGGGCACATTGCGCCCGGAAAACTCAAGCACCAAATGACAAATCTCAAATAAATTCCAAATACCAATCACCCAATTGGAATTTTGGTCATTGGATATTATTTGGGATTTGAGATTTCGGATTTGAAATTTGGAATTTCCCCTGGAGGTGCCCATGTTTGTTTCCGACTGGATGACGAAAAAGGTCTTTACCATAAGCCCCGATGATTATCTCTCTGACGCCATCACCCTGATGAAGGATAAAAAAATCAAGCATCTTCCGGTAATCAGAAATGGCAAATTGAAAGGCATTGTGTCGGACCTCGACATCAAGGATTACGGCCCGTCAAAAGCCACGACCCTGGACATCTACGAGCTCCATTATGTTCTCGCGAAGACGATGATCAAGCAGATCATGATAACCAAAGTCATCACCGCGTCGCCTGACCTGCCGGTCGAGGAAGCGGCGATGATCATGCTCGATTATAATATCGGATGTCTTCCCGCAGTGGACAATGGGAACCTCGTCGGCATAATTTCGGACAAGGACATCTTTCATGCCCTGGTGGACATCACCGGCGTAAGGCACGGCGGCATCCGGATATGCGTTACGATCGAGGACCGGGCCGGATCCATCCGGGAAGTGGCTGACATTATCCGAAAACACAACTTCCGTCTCCTGGGGATACTCACCTCGTATGAAGGGATAAAAGACGGTTATCGAAGGGTGGTCATCAGAACTCAGGGCAAGGGTGATTTCAACGGCCTGAGGGCAGAGATAGAGCGCACTTTCGGATCCTGCCAGATAAAGAAGGGATAGCCACTAGAGCGTCATAAGCACCAGATCATGTCTGTTCAGTGCCAGATAAATTGCGTCCAGCTGCGCCTTGCTCTGCGCAGTAAAGGTGACCGTGATCGACAAGTACTTGCCGCCGCTGCTCAGCCGGCTCTCAAAGGTAACACCGTCGAGCCCTTCCACATGCTTTTCCATGATCGCACTCACGACCGGGTAAAGCTCGTCAGTATTTTCCCCCATTACCTTGATCGGGAATATGCAGGGGAAATGAAACAGGCTGTCTTTCTCGATATCTTTCACTTCGTTATCCCGGCAATCATATCAAATCCTTTGAAGGGGATTGCGTGGCAGTCTCTACTTCAGCCAGTTCATGAGCATCTCAATCATCGGTTAGTTTTCGTCAGATTCATCTACAAGTGTGCACAGGCGACCGATAAATGGGAGGTGCAGAATACCGGTAGAATCCTGCACAGGTACACGATGAGTTCACACGCCGCGTAGCGGTCGGCGTGGAACGACTGGTTAGAATAGAATTGTTCGGGTGTGCTACGGTTATTCATAATAACCTTTGGTATTATCGAATGTATTTGATTATTTATCAGATTTAATATTGAGGTTAAATGCCGGGTCTTTCGTTGAATCGAAATCGCCTTGCTTTCCATAGGCGTTTACTTTGCCATCTACGAATCGAACGAAATGGTCGACATGATTACTTTCGTAAATATAGTATTTTGTATTCAAATGTGCCTTAAATTGAGAGGGAGGTACTCCCATTATTTTCAAAACGTCAGATTCTGTCATGCCAACACTTAATTGTCCCAGCCTTTGGGGAATGATATAATCGAAATCGCCTTTCTTTACATAGGCGTTGAATTTGCCATCTATTAATTGAACAAAATAGTCTCCGGTATGAGTTTCGTAAATAAGATATTCTGTGTTCAAATGTGACCTAAATTCTGAGGGTGTTACTTCCATTGTCTTCATAACGTCTGCTTTTGTCATGCCAACACTTAACTGACCTAGCCTTTGAGGAACGACTGATAATGATGCACAAGCCGTCAGGAGAACAAGAACACATACGATAAAGAAATATCTCATTTGCATTACCCCTTTCAAATATTCAACGTTGAGCCGCTTGCCGGTTATGGGCTTGCTATGCATTGCAGTTGGTACATATATGATCCATTTTCTTGATTGCTTTTTTCCAACTATCTGAGTCATATGGCTCGGACTTAAGAAAGGCAAAATATTCCTGTAATTCAAGGTCAATCGCCTTTAGGAACTTCGTTGCGTTTACTGTTTTGTTGTTTCTGTCCAAAAGTTCTCCCTTTCTGGTAATTTTCCAGCCATCGTATGTTTCCCCTTGATGAAGCACACCACACCGGATATTTGAATAGAACTGTTCACCTACTCCTTTAAAAATATTCAAATGCTTAGAGGATGAAAAAAACTCATCGAATGCCTCACCGCCTTTAACACCGGTTCTTTTCCATCCTTTCTTAAAGGAGTGCAAAGCCTCAACCATAAGACAACCAATAGCTATCATGCTAAAGCCATGTTTACTGTTGTTGTTCTCAAATGGATCAACATATCTTTCTCTAAACCTTTCAAGTATGAGATCCGCAATTCGTGATGTGTTTTTTTGTGCCTTAAAAACACGATATTGTTTTATTGTAACTGAGGACGAAAGCTTGGTTTCTACCATGTCTTTCTCCATGTATAATAATTTACATCCCGGGTCACGCGCCGCCCTTTGGCGCGTCGCTATGGACCCGCTGGTTGGCAGTGGCTTAATTCACGGAAATTAAATACTTGCTCGCTCTTGCTCGCAAAGCTTTTGGAATGTTGATCTTTGATATTTGGCGGTATGTTTTTGTTGTTCCTATTTCTTGAAGCAGGCTTACGGTGGCACCATCAAAACCGGGTTCAATGGAATCGTCAAAGCCGGATAAATCAAGTTTATCACTTACCAAAACGAACCCGTCTTCGTCTAATAATGTATATTCTATTTTCTTTAATTCCAAGAAGCCACCTTGAGCCGAAAAAGGAGCAATTGATAAAGTGACTTCCCAACCCCACTCATATTCATCTTTATGATCCACCGTAGGCCCGATAAGACGCCAGCCATCTGAAGGAATAGAAATTCTCGATGCATTTTTAACGCGACCCCAGACGGCAAATTTACGGCCTTTGTATCTGTGCCAGGCTGTATCAAGCATGTTATTATTCGATGCACTCTGGGGTGGATCAGAAAAAAAGATCATTTTCATTTCAGGTTTGACTTCAGCTCTAATCTTTATTTTGTAACAATCGCCCGCCGATGTATCTTTATACCAACTTTCATCAAGTTCTTGAATAACCTTTACATGTGCATTTGAAAATGCAGCCAAAAGATCCTTTTGAATTTCTAAGTTCTCGACTTTCGTTTCGCTCTTCACGTACGTTAATGCCGCTTCCGAAGCTTTGCGCTTTGCATCTATAAGCGCAAACTGTTCAGTTTGCTTTTTTGATTTATCGTCTCCCATGCAAGCATAACCTTCCGCCTCAATAATCGTTGTCTGGATTGCGGCCTGAGCAGCGTGAAGAATTGAAGAATATAAAAAGAAGCAGGCGAAAAGAGTTAAAGTCTTAAACAAATGCATCGCAAATTCTCCTTTAAGTTTTTTACCGATAATAATCATCAGAGATGAACAATGCGCCATCGGCGAAACTGCTGTAGCCCTTAGCCTTCGTACTCAAATCGCCGACCTCTATAACAAGTGCTGAAGAACCTTGAGTATGCTGAATTATGACGCTATGAACGTTTAATAAAGCGCGGATAAGCGCAACGTATCTAGGAATATTGCGCTGGAATTCCTGATAGAATTTTTATTGCCCCAAGGATTATCAGCGTGAAGAAGAACGCTGCATTTATCGCATACACGCTCGTAACGCTTCTTAGAAAGGTATTCACCCCGGAAGGGTGGGTAGTGCCAGCCATTTGTCGTCTTGACCCGTGGGGCCAGAGGTCGCGGATAGGAATATGGATTTATGGCTGTCAAAGAGGCAAGTATTTCCCTTCCGTTGAAGTTCTTTCTGAAATCGCCCGGTTTTTTCGGTGCCGCTGTACGCCATTGTTCGTATTTTGACTTGTGCGGGGCAATTGCCGCGTAAGCTACGAGTTCAAGGGTCTTCCGGAGTTGAAGGCAAGCGCTTTCTGTGTCCAATCGCGGCTGCGTTGTAGCTCCGGCAGCGTACCGTTCAGCCGCCGCTAAGCGATGTTTCGCCTCTTCCATGCACTCTACGTAAATCGAAAGGGCTTTCTGGCTCTGGGCGTCCTGCATCAGCATCCTCTGCTTTCGTTGTTTGTCCAACAATGAGTTGAGCCCCGCGCTGTAGAGCCCGGGACTCGAATGATTCGTTATCAGTTTATGACTTCTAAGAATCTTGAACTCATCCATCCAGCTTTCGATGCATTGGCGTCATTATGACATCTCTTTACCTGATTTGCATATAACTTTGACTCTCTGGGCCTCCAAATAAAACAACCGGCTCTGGTCCCTCACCTACATCTTTTATAGCTGAAATGAGGAACTTCTGAGATTGGCGTCTTAGACCAGATGAAAGCGTTAATGTAACAATATGCTGCCCGTCTCCGGCCCAAGTTTGATTTTTATTATCTCCCCAGTATGGATAACCCACAGGAACTTTTATATATATTCGCCTAGGAAAAGTAACCACTCGTATTTCTTTGATTAAATTCTTTTCGGTATATGGAATAACCTCTTGTCTTATCACGAAGCTATTCTTTGCGTGATCTAAGCCCGCATATTGAGTTACCTCAATCGTACAACTCACATCTTTCAATTTGGATAAGAAGCGAAGATGAATTACGGCCTCGTACCAAGACTTTTCATTATCGACCGTGCTAGCCAACACAAAGTTTTCAACGATAGCAATCTTACTTCGTTCCTTTATCCAGCTTCGAAGTTGGGAGCTATCATTAAAAGCATCCGCATACACTATACCCAAGAGCAATGCGATTGAGCATATGAGGATCCAGTTCCAAGGAAGTCTCTCCATCTTTTGGCCCAAAATTTTTGTTAGCCATTTCTTTCCTATCCACACAATTAAAGCTATCAGAGTCGATATCCCTGGAATTGTATACTTCAATCTATTCTCCTTCGATGCATATTGCGCGGGTGTAGGGCGCGTTTTTCAGCGACCCACACGACCCGCAGGGTGGGATTCGCAAGGCGGTGCGGCAACTTCGAATAAAGAATCTGTTGATATACGGGGCAATATCCTAATGCCACCATAGCCCAGCGTTCCACGTGTAGCATAGTTGTATTCAAAAACAAGTATGTCCTCTAACCCATCACAATTGAAATCTGCGCGTGCCGCTTCAATAAGTTGTTGTCCATCAATTCGGTTTCAATCACAAGAAGATTATTTTTGATTTTTTCACAAACATTAGGCCCTTGTCTACTTGCCTTTAATGGTTATTATATTTATTATGATATATGGCTTTCAGCTCTTCAACGGTTTTATCAGTTTTCCAGGAAACCAGCCTCCCATCATCATCAAAGAATAGAGTTATGCCATTTTTTTTATAATCCCAAACCTGCAAAACAGAAGTGCGTTTTCCTTGATACGCTGAACCACCAAATGCATTCCATACTGCTGAAAAAGTTTTTTCGTCAGAAGTTGCGGTAATGCTTCTCATTGTTTCAGGGTATCCCCAAACATCAACAAAATCCCGTAGGTCAAACTGTAGTTTAATAATACCATTGCTAATTTCTTTAGCATCATTATGCAATCTACTATATTCATCTCTATGCAATCCACCAGCACAACCGACGAATAAGACAAGAAGTACCAAAAGTATTTTTTTCATAAAATCTCCTTTCTATTGTACACAGGCTCTTATTTGGGGACCTTTAATTGTAGCCATGCTATGTAAAGCCCAATGATGCCAAGTATTAGATTAATCGTGATACCGATTATCCATTTCCAGTGATCGAGCCAGAATTTTTTAAGGGTAATGCCTGAAAAAAGTATGGAATTGATAAAAAAACCACGCGGTCCCATAGCAAACTTACCGGGATTATCAGTCCAGCCCGTCTTGAATAGCTTGATGGCTTCGGAACGCATAACTATTTTCCCTTTGGGGAGTTTAAGCCGATGATAAACCCAAGTTTGATATTCTGGTGGATTGCCCATAGGTTGAAAATTATCCTTTGGTAGGCGGCTTTATACCGCAAGGAGCATCTATGAATCTTGTGAAAAAGTTTATGGCTTCTTCGGAACGTGTTTGGGTTGCGACGTTTTGGTTGTGCCTGTTTGTACTGATTGTGAATGTGATGTCATTGTTGTCACAGGAGAAGACGAGATCGTATATTGATTATTTGGAGCAGCGGATTGCATCGGTCGAAAATATTGCAATAGAGCTACAAACAAGGCAGCAAGAGCAATCCAAAAAATAGGAACAAGCGACCAATGAGGCTTAGTTAATTTTTGGATATCAGATTTCATTGATGTAATATTATCTTCGGTTTCTCGTAATTGTAGTTCAGTGTCGATTTCAGCAACGACAGATCCGACACTTTTACTTTCTTCCCTTATTTTCTGTAATTGTTCGGAAGTAAATTTAGTGCGATTGGAAAACCGTCTAGTCATATATCACCTTATCTTTTTATTTTAAATGCTCAGCGGACTTGTCCGCCTGGAGCGTGTGGTTGGTAAATTCCAACAAGGGGATGACTATCCCCCTCGTTAATACCTAAAATCCGTTATTAGCTAGCCCCCTAGGTAATCCCGGATTTTCGGAGTTAGCTAGTTTAGCAATGATTATGCCACATTGGCTCCAATATTAATGACGAATATATTCTTGATTCTGGGAATTGTCAACGATGTTGATTGGGCATTTTTGGAGTAGTGGTAACAAATTCAAGTTGTAATTTGATGAGTTTCAATAGATGGCATCTTTAACGACTACAGGAAGTACCGGACGCTGCATATTAAAGCCGTCAATCGCTACGATCCGGGCTTTAGATTGCCGGTACCGGGCCGTTTTCTGCATGATAGCATAAGCCGCGCCGAACGATCCGCGAAAAAATAGTCCATCCCCCAGTCGATCAATACGACTATGCGATTGCGGAACCCGATGAGGTTCATCAAATGCACGAAGAGCCACAACAGCCAGGCCGCAAACCCGGTGAAGGATATCCCCGCCAGGCGCGCGACAGCCGCGTTTTTGCCGATCGTCACCATGATTCCGGGATCGCGGTAACGGAACGGCATGGGAGCAACGCCCCGGACCTGCCTTTCAATGTTGTCCGCCGCAGCCGCCCCTTGCTGATTCGCCACGGGTGCCACCTGCGGGAGAAACCGGCCGTCTTCCTCGAACCCCGCCAGGTCCCCGACCACATACACCTCCGGATGTCCGGCAACCTGGAGCGTAGGCAGGACGGCAATCCGACCGCCCGCTGTCTGCGGAAGGCCCCACGATCCGAGGCGTGGTTCGCCCTGGACTCCGCTTGTCCAGACCACGGTTTCGGTAGGCAATACAGTTCCGTCGTGAAACATTACACCCCGTTCGGCGATCGAGCGGACTGAGGTTCCGAACAGGACCTCGACCCCCATCGAGCGTAAGCGCCTGAGGGCATACGCGCGCAGGGCCTCCGGCATCATCCCGAGGACATGGTCCTGGGCCTCGACGAGCACAACGCGCACCTCCCGCCTGCCGAGCCCCGGATAGTCCTTACTGACCGGCCCCCGGATAAGCTCCGCCAGCGCACCCGCATACTCGACGCCCGTCGGCCCACCGCCTACGATTGTGAAGGTGAGCATGCGCCGCCGCTCCTCAAGGTCAGTCTCTTTGTACGCCAGCTCGAACCGGCTGAGAATGTGGTTGCGCAGATCGATCCCATCATCCATGGTCTTAAGCGGGAATGCATGTTCCTCTGCTCCGGGTATCCCGAAAAAATTGGAGACACTGCCGATCGCGAGAACAAGAAAATCGTAGTGAATGTCCTTCCCGCGCGTCAGGACGACCTTTGCCTTCAGGTCAATGCCGGTGATGTCGGCCATGGTGAACTCAGTGTTGCCGAAGTCGCGAACGATGGTTCTGATCGGGGAGGATATCTCCTCGGGACCGACCTCGGCCGCAGCCACCTGGTACAAGAGCGGAAGGAATGTGTGGTAGTTGTTCCGGTCGACCAGGATGACGTCGACCGGGTACCGCGCAAGGCGCTTTGCGGTCCACAAGCCGCCGAACCCGGCCCCCACGACCACGACACGTGGTCTCTTTCGCGACGTTTCCATACAACCTCCTCCACAAGAACACAGGGGGACTATAGGATTTCTCCTCTGGTTCTCCCTTGAAATGTCGGCGAGTGAAACTATCAGGATGTACGTATTGTAAAAAAATATATCATAAAACCCATGAAACAACCAGTAACACGTAATTGTCTGAAGCGTCTTTTGCCCGATTGGAAGACATCGTCGGCAGGAGCGATAGGGTTATCGGATCAAGTGGAAACATCCGCGGGAATCAGTACTCACTCGAACTGTTGCTCCCCGTTAGCTAAACCTGTCGCATATATTAAAAAGCCGGGGAAGCGTTCCCGGCTTTTTGGTCCTCTTGTCGACGATGTTATTTCTATTACTACGCTACGCGGCCAATGGTCTCGTCCTCATCACGAACCTTTTTTCCAAAACGCAAGCTTTTTCATGATCCCCGTGTACTCAAGCTCGTTCATGTGCAGCATGGCCGCTCCGAAAAACGCGGTGATCAGGGAATCTTCCAGAGGACCTCGAAATTGCAGATGATGATATCCGGCTCGCCGGACTTGTCCTTCATGATCTCCCCGTTGGAGTCGACCGCGAGAAGCAGGTCGTTGGCCTTCAACAACGACCCGTTATATCCGGCCTCTCGCAACCGCGAAATGACCCTTTCCAGGAACTTCCTGCTCTGTGATTCTTCAATGATCTTTTTGCGCACCGCCTTGACCAGGTCCACGGGCGTGAGCAGCGACCCCTCGTGCTGCGACACCCATTCATCCGGACCATTGTAGTAACCGCGGATCGTAATGTAGTTGTGCCCCTCTCCCAGAACGGGATGACCGTCGCTGTCGAGGATCGCCTTGTGGGTTTCATACTTTCTGCGGTCGATCGAGTGCTCCTCTTTCGCACTGCCGGTCATGTAGATCGCCCGCACATAGGTCGCATGGATCCCCTGCTCATTGAGCGACTGGGAGATGGCGAACTCCTCGAAAGGGCTGTTGATGCCGAAATGCCGGATCTTTATGATCTCTTCAGCAGTGTATTTGCTGTCCGTCGGGACCTCTCCGACGCGGGACGTTTCCCAGACGAGATGGATGTTGTCCTTGGTGACCGTGTAATATACTTCATTTGCGTCTGACAGGCTCAGGGATGGGGTTTTCCGCCAGCGCTCCGGCAGGAAATAATCGAACAGCCGCGCGTTCCGTCCGACAACCCACATGCGGCCGCCGGTGCTTTCCGCGCGGCCGAAGATATAGGGCACGCCGAAGATCTCCATGCGGGTCAGGTGCGAAGGCAGCGGCGTCGGTTCGAGCCGGTCCCGCATGTCGTCAAGATAGGAATGCCGCCTCGATGCCTTGACCCGGTCCTCGTGTTCGGGCGTCCGGAAGAGCAGCTCATAATCGATGACCGAGTATTTCCCGACGCTCAGCAGGTGGTGGACCAGGTCCACCTGCTTCCGCGCCGCGTCGGCCTCCCCGCTCCTGCCCGCCTGCTCGATGCGCCCGCAGTCCTCTTCATCGAGGATCACGTGCTCGGGCTTCATGTCGGCCATGTGGTACCCTTTTTTGCTCAGGTCTTCGAATGCCTTCTTCTGCATGGTCTGAAGATGATGAACGATGTCGGGGAGTTCAAGCTTGATGTGCTCGAACGTCTCGATCAGGTTCTTGCCCCGTATCCATTCGTAGACGAGCTTGTACTGTTTGAGGATGTCGATGTCAATGCCGCGATGGCGCGCGCGAATGCGGTTGATCCTCGCCCGCGATCGTCCGCTCTGCCAGAACTGCATTCTCTGGGGCGGCACGTAGATCGCCAGGGGCCGCTGCGCGCGGATCCAGTTGATCCGCTGGCCGACCTGCTTGTCGGCCATCTCCATGACCAGGGCGAACTCCTCCCAGGGGCTGTTGAACTCGGCGCTGACGAACTCCTCGAGCGTGTGGGTGTTGATCGGGACGTCCTCCCCCACGCGGCAGTTTTTGACGACCAGGTCAAGACTCGTGCCGTTGACGCGTCTCGTGGGCACGCGGAACACGGAACTGGTCCCGAGCAGCCGGACACGGTGCCTGGTGAACCATTCCTCCTCGTACCAGTTCTTGATCTCGAGATGTTTCTGATGCGGCTCGGCGAACCGGGTGCAATACAGGTCTCCGCCGTCCTCGGTCTTCGTGTGCAGATATACGACACCCAGCACGTTCACAAGGGCTTTATGGGGAGTGGTTTTTTTCATTAGGTCGATAAAAATAAGATGCAGGCTTCACCACTAAGGCACGAAGACACGAAGAAAATACTTTAAGAACAATTGTTCTTTCGCTTTGTGTCTTGGTGGTAAAAAGTTTTCAATTCTACCCCAGCCTCTTCCGGAATTCCTCAAGCTGCATCCTGAGCCGCTCGGGCAGCCGGCTCCCGAACTGCGCGAAGTGCTGCTCGATGTCGGGGATCTCGGCCTTCCATGCCTTGAGGTCCACGTTCATGAGCGCCTTCATGTTCTCCGATGGGATGTCGAGTTTGGAGAGATCGAGGTCTCCCTCCTTCGGCATCAGGCCGATCGGCGTCTTGACCGCGTCCCGTTTGCCTTCGACGCGTTCGCACATCCACTTGAGCACCCGGCTGTTGTCGCTGAATCCGGGCCACAGGAACCTGCCTTCCGGGCTCTTCCGAAACCAGTTCACATAAAAGATCCTCGGGGCCTTCGCGCCCAGTCGGTCGCCCATGGCAAGCCAGTGGTGAAAGTAGTCGCCCATGTGATACCCGCAGAAGGGTTTCATGGCAAAGGGGTCCCGCCGCAGGTTGCCGACGGCGCCGATGTTCGCAGAGGTGGTTTCCGACGCGGCTGTTGCGCCGAGAAACACGCCGTGGTCCCAGGAAAAGGCCTCGGTGACCAGCGGCACGACGCTGCTCCTGCGGCCGCCGAATATAAAGATGTCGATGGGTACGCCCTCGGGGTTCTCCCAGTCCGGGCAGATGACCGGGCATTGCGATGCAGGCGCGGTGAAGCGCGCGTTCGGATGAGCGGCATCATCCTTGCCGGCCGGCGTCCAGTCGCGGCCCTTCCAGTCGATAGCATGGGATGGCGCGTCGTCCGTCATTCCCTCCCACCAGATGTCGCCGTCATCTTTCAGCGCGCAGTTCGTGAAGATGATGTTCTGCTTCAACGTGTCCATGGCCATGGGATTGGTGTCGTAAGAGGTGCCGGGGGCGACGCCGAAGAAGCCGCTCTCGGGATTGATGGCATGGAGCCTGCCGTCCCCACGGATCTTCATCCACGCGATGTCGTCGCCGATGCACTCGCACTTCCAGCCCTTGATGGAGGGCTGCATCATGGCGAGGTTCGTCTTGCCGCACGCCGAGGGGAAGGCGGCTGCGATGTGAAACCGCCTGCCTTCGGGACTGGTCAGACGCAGGATCAGCATATGCTCCGCCATCCAGCCTTCCTTCCGGGCCATGTTCGAGGCGATCCGGAGGGCGAGACACTTCTTCCCGAGCAGGGCATTTCCGCCGTAGCCCGAACCGTAGGACCAGATCAGGTTCTCTTCGGTGAAGTGACTGATGTATTTCTTTTCGATCGGCGCGCAGGGCCAGGCAGCATCCTTCTGACCCTTTTCGAGCGGAGCGCCGATGGAGTGCAGGCAGGGGATGAACTCACCCTTCTCGCCGAGCACGTCGAGGACCTTTGTCCCGACCCGGGTCATGATGTGCATGTTGCAAACCACATACGGACTGTCGGTCAATTCCACGCCGATCTTGGCTATCGGCGAACCAACGGGCCCCATGGAAAAGGGAATGACGTACATCGTGCGACCCTGCATGCAACCCTGGTACAGGCCCTTCATCGTTTTTTTCAGCTCGTCGGAATTGACCCAGTTGTTCGTGGGTCCGGCATCCTCCTGCTTCTTCGTGCTGATGTAGGTCCGGTCCTCCACGCGCGCCACGTCGCTCGGGTCCGTGCGGAACAGGTGGCTGTTCGGCCGCTTTTTGAGCGGGATCGCCATGCCGAGCGTCTGCATCAGCGTCATCAACCGGTCGTACTCGGCCTTTGACCCGTCGCACCAGACGGTGGCGTCGGGCTTACAAAGGTCAACGACTTCCTTGACCCAGGCGTTCAGCTTTTCGTGTCTCGATCCGTTCTTCATCAGGCATTCTCCTCGACATCAGGTTCCCGTTTCCGGCCCTGTCCGTATGGTCCGCCGGCAACCGGTCATACTCGATCATGCTGAGCGGTATGAAGGGTTATTATGCATAATTCGCAAATAAAGTAAAGAAACAATCCAGGGGACAAAAAAACCCCGCGAACATCGCGGGGTTTGTGAATACGACGCGTTCCCCCGGTTCAGCGCTGTATGCTCGCCTTTTCCATGATCACCGAATATTTGTATCCGGAGCCGAAGTCCTTGTCCTTGAAAACAGTGCCCCTGACCGTGATAACATCTCCCAGTGCGGGAAGTGCATCGGAGGTGGCCACCAGGTCGTTGGTGCCCTGCTTGGGATCTCCGGTACCGTCCTGCAGGTGGATCCAGTTCTTTCCCATGATCCCGGCAGAAATCTTTACCACCTTCCCCTTTACCACCGCGGTTTTCTCATGCAATGCCGTTCGTTTCTCAAATATTTCACCAATGGTATAAGCGTCCGGACCCGTTGCCTTTGCCACCTTGATATCCTGAGCTGGGGGAGAGACTGTCTTGCTGACTTCGGTTTTCTTGTCGGCTTTCTCCTTGCCGCTTGCAGACGGCGCATCTGAGAGCGGCCCGCCTGAGAAGATGATCGAATCGAACGTCCTGCCGAGCGATTTGCTCGGGAAATTGGCCATCTCGGTGCCGGGTTGTAGCGACATCTGCTGGCCCACCGAGACCTTCATCTCCGGTATTGCCGCCCAGGTCTTTTTTCCCTTTTTCTCAAGAAGGACATAGGTGTATCCGCCGGAATTCATGGTCTCCAGAACCTTGCCCGAGAGTGAGGAGGAATCGAGAGAAGCCTCTGCTTTTTTCACTTTCATCTCCGGCGGCGGAACGGGTGACGGCTTATCCGTCACGGCAAAAGCGGAGACAGCTGAAAAAATCAGTGCGGTGATCGTTACAAAAGGTACTGCACGTCCAATAAGTCGTTTCATTTGTTTACTCCTTCTATAGTGGTGATTTGATCCAGTCCGTTGTCGGGTGAATCATGATTTGTGTACAGGAAACTTACCGCTTTCGGCGCAAATAATCAAGCAGGTTTTTCAGAGCTTGTACCCGATCCTCCGCAGAAATTCCCTCCGTTGCGCCTTGTCAGCCGGCGTTTCCACACCCTTCGGAGAGGAACCGTCGATCACGCCAAGAATGCCCTTGCCCTGGGGCGACGCTGCAACCACCACTTCGAGCGGGTTCGCCGTGGCGCAAAAGATTCGGCAGACCTCGGGACAGTTCTTGATCGGGGTAAGGACGTTGACGGGGAATGCGTTCTTGAGATAGATGCAGAACACGTGGCCTGCACCGATGGCTTGAAGCGTTTTCATGCAGGCCTTGATGAGGTCCTCGTCGTTCCCTTCCGTGCGGATGAGGCAGGGACCCGACGCCTCGGTAAAGGCGATGCCGAACTTCGCCTGAGGGACGGTCGTGGCGATGATCTCATACAGGTCTTCCGCGGTCTTGATGAAATGGGTCTGGCCGAGGATGATATTGCAGCCTTCGGGAATATCAACGGTTACGCTCTGCAGGTCCATATGCGCCTCCCCGAAAGGATTGATAACGGGTTAATCATGATGCGAGAGCCGGAATTGACTTTAACGAAAGAGGATCGAAGCGGGATCCTGCCCTCGATCAGAGCGGGTTCTTATTCAGCACCGCGGACTCGGTGCCGTTCTGGAGCAATTCAAGCATACGGGCCAGGGATTCTTCGTGGAGTTCCTGAATGAGTTCCTTGTCCACACCCCGCTTTCTCTTCTTGTTCAGGAACGAAAGAAAAACCATGCTTTTGTAGATCCGCTTGTTGGTCTTGAAGGAAAAGATGAAACTGTCAAGGGAGTTTTCGAGCAGCAGGTCGCTCCGTTTCCGGACCGCCCTGCTGATCATGACGGTCTGGAGCCAGTAGGTCTTATCGATCAGGCTGTCAGCCTTCATCTCGACCCACGTATGCCCCATGTTCCCCATCTCATCCGTCAGAGTCTCATGCGCCACAGTATCGGCGGCAAGATGGGACAGGTAGCCGTAGGCAAACGCCCGCTCGGGCCAGGTCTTTGCCTGGTCCAGCAGTTTCAGACCCACGTCCCAGGAGTGCGAACTTTTGTCGTCCGGGAGATACTTTTTGCCGAGGATGATATCGGCCATGAGGTTGCCGTAGAGGAAATCCTGCCGGTGTTTTTTGAGAAGCGCGAGGATGCCGGCAGGGATGAGCGGTGCACAGTTCAGCAGCTCATTGCCGAGATACATGTGGGTCAGGGGACCCCATGCAAAAGCAAAAGAAGGAATCAGGATGAAACCGGCAGCAAGAAATAAAATGAATGACATGCGCTCTTTTTCTGGCTCATATGAAAAATGGCCTGAATAATAAACTCTGTCATAATACCTCTTGGGGACCCTCTGCGTCAATACAAAATTGACCGGTAAACCCCGTTAGATCACAAGCTATCTGACGATTATAGATTGTGGCGTTGCACCACAATCTCTCTAATGGATAATTTTCGCGGACAGGAGTCGGCGGTATTCTCTACCGGGGTAAATCTCACTTTTTTCATAGGGTTCGGGAAAAGACGGTCCTCGGATTTGCGATCAGGAAACGGCTACTTGCACCCTGCGCAGGAAGAGGAAGAACAGCCGCCGCAGCCGGAACTGCTGCTTGAAGCGCCTGACGCGGGTCCGCTCGAAGATTTACCCATGCCAAACCGGGACATGAGCTTCTCGGTCTTCTTTGAGCCGCACTTCTCGCAGGCAACTTCCGGATTCGATCCGAAGACAAGCTTCTCGAAATCGGCGTTGCAGTCATTACAGTGATATTCGTAGATGGGCATGGTTTTTTGGTTATTGACAAACCACCATAAACCGTCATTCCCGAGTGCCTCTATCGGGAATCCAGGTTTTCGCATTTTTAAGCAAGCACCAGATCCCCGATTAAACCATTCGGGGATGACACTCTTTGATTGCAACCAGAGGTCGCGCGCTATGTTAACTCATTCCGCATGTCGAATGGAATGCCTTCCCTCGTCTGTCTCTATCAAGGACGATCCTCAATCGAAAGCGCTTCTTCCAGCAGTTGCACCGGGTGCACCACGCCGATCTCCGAACCGTTCCGCTTCAGCGCATCGGCTATCTGCATGCAACAGCCCGGACAGCCCGTGGCGACCACCGCAGCGCGGGTTGCGACAATATTGTTTACCTTGTCCACGGCGATACCGTCGGAAAGCTCCCGGTGGGTTATCCGCATCACCCCGCCGAACCCGCAGCAGCGGTCCGGGTCCTTCATCTCCACGAGCGTAAGTCCGGGGATGGTCCGAAGCAGGTCTCGTACGGTCCGCGACAGTCCCTGGCCTCTGCCGAGGTGGCACGGATCATGGACCGTTACGCTTTTAAGAACCGGGTTAAGCTTGACCCCTTCGATCCGACCCGCAAGAAACTCGTGGATGTCGAGCACAACCGGCGTCTTCGCGCCGGGCCGAAGCAGTTTAGGGTAATCCCTTTTAAACGTCAGGCCGCACGAGGCGCAGGCGGTGACGATGGCGTCCACCTCAAGCGCTTCGAAGAGCGCGGCATTGTGCGCGGCAAGCTCTTCCGCCGACTGCCGGTCGCCGAGCGAAAGAAGCGGCCTGCCGCAGCACTTCAAGTCGTCCGGCACGATCACATCATATCCGATCGCGTTCAGGACGCGTATCGTCGCTTGACCAATGTCCGGATGAAAATACTCAACCGCGCACCCCGGGAAAAAAGCAACCCTGCCTTTTGCCCTGTGCGATTTTTCTTTTTCATTCCGCACTCCGCATGGAGCCTGCCCTCGAACATCTTTATCGGGGGCACTCCGCAATCGTTGCCCCTTGATCCTTGACCCCGGACTTTTTGAGTAATGAAGCGCAACCGGCGCGAGCCATGCGGCAGCGCGGATCAGGGCCGGCTGCTTCACCGTGCCGGCAATGACGCTGCTGATGATCCCCATGCCGGATTCTGCAACCGCCTGCTCTTTTGCAGCCTGAAGGATCTCCGTCACGGGCACATTGCTCGGGCAGGCCGACTCGCAGGCCAGACAGGTCGTGCACGTCGCGAGGCGGTCTTTGAAAATCTCCGAGACCGTAAGCCGTCCGTCCAAGACCGCCTTGATGAGAGCCACCCTGCCGCGGGCCGAGAACGACTCATCGCGTTCATGCAGATAGGTTGGACACACCGCGCCGCAGGACCCGCACTTTACACAGCGATCAATGTCATCGCGGTGCACCTCAAGAGAGATTTGTCTTTTTTTACTCCGCACTCCGCACTCCGAACTCCGAACTGATCGGCTCATGGCAGGATCATCACCGGCGTGCCGAGGGAAACCACCCGGTAAATCTCGTCAACGTCGGCATTGTCAAGGGCGATGCAGCCGTCGGTCCAGTTCGTGCTGACGTCCCGCTGCTGCGCATTCCCGGCATCAAGCGTTCTCCCATGGATTCCCACGGCCCCGCCGAGCCGGGTCTCCCAGGGCGGCGACAACCGGCCCTCGATCGCGTTCTTGATCATCGCATATTCAACATAAGAGATCATCCCCGACTGGAGCCCGTAATCCGCGTGTTTCATGCCGGGATAGCTGAGGCCCATGAACTTGTAGAACCGCTTGCTGTCGTTCATGGTGCAGATGTAAAACTCTCCCTCCGGCGTCCGCCGGTCTCCCATCCTTTGTTTATCACCTTCCCGGTAGCCCTTGCCGAACACCGCCCGGTATGTTTTTACCGGTATCTCACCCTTATAGAGGGTCAGGGTATACCGGGACTTCCAGATTACGAGTTTAAGCCGGCCGGCAACAGACGAGAGCAGGGACGCGAAGATGTCCGTTTTGCCTGTCGACGTCTCAGGCGACGGAGAAATGCAGCAGAGCAGCAGGAACGCGGCAAGGAGTCTGAGGATACAGCAGCTATTTCTTCGGAACAGCACCATTCATCCACCCGCGATCACGCGCGGTTCTTGTCCTCGTATTGTCGGGCACAGGCGTCGCTGCAGAAATACGTAAGTGTGCCCCGAATGCGCCGCGCTACAGCGCGGTCCTTTACCACATAGGTGTGGCATTCGGGATCCAGCACCATTTCATCACCCATAATCTGCTTGCCGCGACGTTGTTCATCAACGTGGTAGGTCTTGACCGCCGACCGGATCACGGTTTTGAGCGCGGAATAGATCACAAAAATAACAAGGAAAACCAGTAAACCCCGGATCATCGAATATCCTTTCTGAGAATTTCTAATTCTGTACAAGCCAGAACCGAAAGGGCGTCTCTCGCAGAGCACGCGGAGAACGCAGAGTTAAATCAAAACCTTTACGCTTGATTTTAACCCAGAATTTATTTAGATTTTCTCTGCGAACTCTGCGCCTCTGCGAGAAAATTCTTGCCGTTTTGAGAAGAATTTGATCAATTAGTTACTACACTACAAACGCGACCAGAATCAATGCCTGAAATGCCGCATCCCGGTCATGACCATGGCGATGCCGTGCTCGTTCGCCGCCTTGATTACCTCTTCGTCCTTGAGCGACCCGCCGGGCTGGATAACGGCGGTGGCGCCGGCCTTCGCCGCTTCATCGAGTCCATCGCGGAAGGGGAAGAAGGCGTCAGACGCAAGCACGGTCCCCTTGAGCGGGAACTGCGCCTTCATCACGGCGATACGCACCGAATCAAGACGGCTCATCTGGCCGGCCCCGATGCCGATGGTCTGGTCTTTCGTGGTAAAGACGATGGCATTCGACTTCACATGCTTGCAGACCTTCCAGGCAAAAGCGAGCGCCTCGAATTCATCGTCCGTGGGTTTTCGCGCGGTCGCGACGGTCAGCTTCCTTACGTCGGCGATCCGGCCGAGGTCGCGGTCCTGATAGATAAGCCCGCCCGTGATCTTTTTCAGGTCCATGCCCTCGGGCGCGCCCGTCACCGTGGGCCCGATGTCGAGCAGCCTCAGGTCCTTTTTCCGCTTGAGCTCTTCGAGCGCGTCAGGCGCGTACTCGGGCGCCACCACCACTTCCACGAACGTGGACGTGAGTTCCCTGGCGGTATCAAGATCCACCATGCGGTTGAAGGCGATCACCCCGCCGAAAGCCGAGACCGGGTCGCAGTCACGCGCCTTGCGATAAGCCTCCACGGGCGTCGCCGCCGTGGCCACACCGCAGGGGTTGTTGTGCTTCACGATGACCACGCCTACGGCGTGGTCAAACTCCTTCGCGAGTTCGAGCGCGCTGTTCGCGTCAAGGAAGTTGTTAAAGGACATTTCCTTTCCCTGCAGCTGTCTCGCATGGGCAACGCTCGGCTCCCTGCGCCCGAATTCCCGGTAGAACGCGCCCTGCTGGTGGGGGTTCTCGCCGTAGCGCAGGTTCTGAACCTTCTCAAGCTGGAGCGTGAGGATGTTGGGGAAGCGGGTCTTCTCGTCTGCCGGCACCTGGCTGTCGAGCCAGGCGGAGATCGCACTGTCGTAGCGGGCGGTATGGAGAAAGACCGTGCGGCAAAGCTCGAAACGGGTCTTTGCCGAGACCTCGCCGTGCTTCTGAAGCTCTTCGAGCACTCGGCCGTAGTCGCGGGGCGACACCACCACGGCCACGTCAGTGTAATTCTTGGCCGCGGAACGAAGCATGGTCGGGCCGCCGATGTCGATGTTCTCGATCGCGTCCTCAAGCGTGCACCCCGGCTTTGCCACGGTCTGTTCGAAGGGGTAGAGGTTCACAACCACCAGGTCGATGGGCTCGATGCCGTGCTGTTGCATCTGTTTCACATGTTCTGGATTGCCGCGCCTGCCGAGGATCCCACCATGCACCTTGGGGTGCAGGGTCTTGACCCTGCCGTCGAGCATCTCGGGGAAGCCCGTGAACTCCGACACGTCCTTGACCTTGACGCCGGCATCGCGAAGCATCTTTGCCGTTCCGCCCGTGGACAGGATCTCAATGCCGAGTTTCTCAATCCCCTTGGCGAAATCGAGAATACCTTCCTTGTGTGAAACACTGATGAGCGCGCGCGTCACTTTGGCCACAGGTGTCCTCCGGGAAAAAGATGAAATTTTAAAGCAGAATGTGAAGAATTGTAACCGAAAGAACGGTGAAAGTCAATTTATGATGAGCTCTTAAAAGCGGGTGATCGCCGCTGAGACGCGGTAGCCGTCAAAAAATCTGCCGCTTAGCAGGCTGTTGAAAAAGTCTTTTTGTGGTTCGACAGGCTCACCACGAACGGATAAATACGAATAAATTCAATACACGCTCCGTTCGCCCTGAGCCCTGAGCTTGCCGAAGGGTCGAAGGGTAAACTAAGTGTTTTTCAACAACCTGTTAGAGAAGCACACAAGGATCGCAGAGAGAATTAAAACTGAAATACATGGTTTCAGGTTTTTCTTTGAGTTCTTTGCGTTCTGGTTTGTTCTAGTCAAGTATTTTTTATAAAGAGCCTTGCTCTCAGTTAAGATATCAGTCTTAGGTGCGGCACCTTACCCAACTCTGGTATTTTGAGGGTCTCGACAGAGCCCGAACCTTGCTTCATTGGGATTAAGGTGCAAGCGGGGAGTTATGTAAGCTTTTGCAGAAGGTCGGCATGGCCGCCTTAGATAACGCAAACGATAATCGCCCCGCTTACACGCAAAGACACTTGTTACGCAGCCTCCTTGAGTTGATACTGGGTTTCTGAGTAATTGGGTACGTACTCGCTATGATCACGAACCATCGCAAAGAGAATTCCGAGAAGCTTTCGGCCGACAGCCACCAGAGCCTTGGGCTTGGGCATGCCCCGATCACAGGCGCTCCGATACCACTGGTGCATTGCGCCGCCTTTTTTGACGGTGTTGAGGGCGGCAAATTCCGCCCTCTGTGTCAATATAATTGAGACACCTCCCCTGTGGTAAATTAGAGTAGAGGGCGGGGAGGAGAAATCTATATGATAGCTTCAAAGATCAAAGCATCCCATAGAAACGAAGGAGCCCGTAGGGCGACTGAGGTTCCATGGGGAAAGACCCCGCAAGAAGTTAATTCGCATCAAGGTGTGGCTGCGGTCCTGCCGAACCCTGAGGTTCCGGCTAAAGCCGCTCGGCGACGTTTTACTGCTGAATACAAGCTTCGTGTCCTTACGCTTGCAGATGCCTGCAATGAACCTGGGTGTCTTGGTAAGCTCCTGCGCCGCGAAGGGCTTTATGCATCAAATCTCGACACCTGGCGACGTCAGCGCGACCGCGGCGTACTATCCGGCCTCACGCCCAAGAAGCGGGGTCGTAAGCAATCAGTCCATGATCCTCTCCATGCAGAGAACGAGAAGCTTCGCAAGGAGAATGAGCGGCTTACCAGTCGCCTCAGGCAGGCCGAAATCATTATCGACGTGCAAAAAAAAATATCACAGATTCTGGGGATCCCTCTTGCGACCCCCGAGAACGAAGGGAGCGAGTGATGGAAGCCGCTCTTACTCTTTCTTCTGATATTGGGATCAAATCAGCGTGTGCATCGCTCGATGTTCCTCGTTCAGGGTTCTACCGGACGCAGGCGCGGAAAAATGCGCCTCCCGTGGTGCCGATTAAACGTCCGAGTCCTCCTCGTGCATTGTCTTCAGACGAACGGCAAGGAGTTCTCAATATTCTCTACGCTGACCGGTTCGCGGACAAGGCACCCCAGGAGATCTATGCAACCATCCTGGATGAAGGAAAATATCACTGCTCTATAAGTACCATGTACCGCATCCTCGACGCGAACCAGGAGGTCAAGGAGCGTAGGAATCAGCTCAGCCACCCCGTGTATCAGAAGCCGGAGCTTTTGGCCACGGGACCGAACCAGGTCTGGTCCTGGGATATTACCAAGCTCTTAGGCCCGGCAAAATGGACCTACTTTTACCTCTATGTGATTCTGGACATCTTCAGCCGCTACATCGTTGGCTGGATGATCGCCCCCAGAGAATCGGCTGCCTTGGCGGAAAAGCTCATCAAGGAAACCTGCGCAAAGCAGAATATCGAAAAAGGGCAGCTCACGATTCACGCGGATCGCGGCTCGTCCATGAGGTCCAAGCCGGTTGCCTTGCTCATGGCCGATTTGGGCGTCACTAAGACCCACAGCAGGCCATATACGAGCGATGACAACCCTTTTTCAGAATCTCAGTTCAAGACGCTCAAGTACCGGCCGGACTTCCCCGATCGGTTCGGCTGCATCGAGGATAGTCGGGGGTTCTGCCAGGTCTTTTTCCCTTGGTATAACACCGAGCATCACCACTCCGGCATCGGATTGCATACGCCGGAGTCTGTCCACTACGGATTTGCGCAGGACGTGCAAAAAGCCAGAGGCGAGGTGCTTCGTACCGCGTATAAGGCACATCCTGAACGGTTTGTGAAAAAAGCTCCTGTTCCTCCTTCATTACCGGACGCGGTGTGGATTAACAAACCGAAACCGGTTCCTTGGAGCGTGGAAAAAGTACACTAAATTCGGTCGCGGGGTGTCCCAAAGTTATTGACAAAGTACAGAAGTTTCCGCATCAGCGGCCGGCCGCGCTTGGATATGTGGCGCTGACCTTTATGTCTGCCGGAGCTCACTTCGAAGAGATCCAGTCCGGCAAGCTTCATGACTTCACCCATGGTGCGGAACTTCCGAAAGTCTCCCACCTCTCCGATCAAGCCAGCGGCCGTGACCTTGCCGATCCCTTTGAGCGAAAGGAGTGTGTCGCTGTAGGGAACAGAGGCAAGATGAATTATCATCTCCTGCTCCAAGCTCTCGGTAAACCGCTCCGAGGCTTCTATAAGGGAAAGAAGCTCGTGTATTTCCATCACGACGCTCGCTTGGCCTTCGGCGATGCCTACGGTCGATTTAGCACCGTCGTAGAGCGCTTGGGCGCGGTCTTCCTTCAGTTTTCCCCGGCTGACCTTTCTCAGCGTCTTGGTAAGGTCGGGAAGACCGTAGGCCGCGATCTCTTGCGGCGTTGGATAGTGTTTCAAGAGATACTTGGCGCTTGCGCTCGTTACGCCTTTCATAACCTGCAGGAACTCCGGGAAGATGCTCGCCAAAAGACACTGGATCTGATTCGCCAGGGCCGTATGGCGTTGGGTGCTTCGTTCTCTGGCCTGGCTGAGCCGGCGAAGCTCGGCAGCTGGCCCCTCGGGGATCACCACCGTGAGGAATCGGCCTATCGCAATGATATCGGCAATGACCTTGGGATCCTTCTGGTCCGTCTTGTTCGGCGAATTGTCCGTTACCTCTTTGAAGCGTTTCGTATGCAGTGGGTTGATCTGCACCAGCTGCGCTCCTCGCGCCCGCATGAAATGCGCAAGGGGTTCGCCATAAGGGCCGGTGGACTCGTACCCGAAGATAATGCCATCAAGGTTGTGAAGCTTCTGAGCAAGGGATACCCGCTCCCAGAATTCCCAAAAACTCGCGCCGTTATTCTCGACAGCGAAAGGCTTTATGTCAGTCCCATCAGGACAGCGCCAGTATCCAAAATGTTTGTCTTTACCAATGTCAGCAGTCACGATAAGAAGTTTCCCATTGACGAACGAACGCTTTTTTGTTTTAATCGGTTTCAAGGCTATACTCCTTTCCTCGGTTTGGTTTACCAACTTGCCAGCTGGTTTCAAATCGAGAAAGAGTATAGCCTATTATTTTGGGCTTAGCTACTTTCTACAATATAGCAAGCTTTTGCGGCCAATCTGAGTAGTTACTTATTTTCAATGCACATTTCTCCGTGTCTGCGGTAAATTATGACTTTTTACGAGATTATCAAGGAGTGTATCTTCCCTTATTTCGCCAGCCCTGTCCGGAAGGCAGCGAGCCACCGGATGTGGCTTTTCTCCTCGCTAATGACCTCGTCAACAATCTCTTTTTCCTTCACGATGGCACGCAGCTCAAAAAAGTAGAGCAGCGTCTCTTTTTCGAACCCCATCGCCAATTTCACGGCATCCCGCACGGTCTTTACATGGTCCATGGACGGAAGGGCCTTGCCCTTGCCGAGAAAAAATTCGGACTCGACAAAGGCCCGCATATAATTGCTCACCTCTTCCCACTGGACCGGCTCGGATCCTTTCGCCGCGACCATCGTCTTCAGCTCGGTGAAGGTCTTCTCATGCGCCTTTTCCTTGGAAGCCAGGGTGGTAAAAAGCTTGACAAGGTCTTCGTCCTTCTTGAACTTCTCGGCCATGCTGGTATAGAACTGGTACCCGAGCGTTTCCGTCCGGATCGCCATCTCCATGATCTCATCGATCGAATATTTGTTCATGCCTGTCTCCCTTATAAATAAATCGAATGAATGATGCCTGCTGTGCGCTTCCAGAACTGTTCCTCGAAAATAATAGCGTGTTACAGAGAAGGTGTCAATCGAATTTTGTTCCGTCAACTGCGGTTTCCCCGTTGAACCCGAAAACATAAACACAGCGGCCCTGGCGCAGAAACACAAGACAGGCCTGCATAGCCAAATAGTCGCCATTACTCCCTCACTCTTCCTGCCGCGTTTCGGGGTGTAATCCCAAAATGATAATGTCCTAATTCGCCAAAATAGAAATGTCCTATTTCCAGTTACAATGCCTAACGTTAATAGGAGGGCATTGTGGCAGAAAAGGACATGATCACCATGAGCAGGGAGGA
>Ga0265292_1000501_pt1 | contig 54417 bp, 53 predicted proteins | sample Munlanlewell296A_FD_189080 | JGI IMG/M metagenome (GOLD analysis project Ga0265292, IMG submission 189080) | Leachate microbial communities from a municipal landfill in Southern Ontario, Canada - Leachate well 296A | ecosystem: Engineered > Solid waste > Landfill > Unclassified | place: Canada... | reverse complement strand
TCTGCCCGGTGACGCCGTCTCGGTTGGACAGGGGGGCAGCGTCGCGGGGTTGAAAGGAGGTGGAGCCTCATCCGCCGAGACGGCAACCAACGTTCCGGCCGTCAGTCCTGCTGCGACGATGATCGTGCCGACAACAACACCGACCAGCTTCCTTCGTCGCGCCCTCATTGCTCTCTACTTGTCGTCTGTCGTTCCCGAGGTGGAGAGTTCGCTCAGATCGATCGGATGTGACCTGGGGAATCCGGCCGGTGCCTGGGTGAAGTCTGCTGAGCCCATGCAGTCGTCGCGTTCCGGTCCACCGTTGGGTGGCGGCGGCGCGACCGATCTGCCCGGTGACGCCGTTTCGGTCGGACAGGGGGGCAGCGTCGCGGGGTTGAAAGGAGGTGGGGCCTCATCCGCCGAGACGGCAACCAACGTTCCGGCCGTCAGTCCTGCTGCGACGATGATCGTGCCGACAACAACGCCAACCAGCTTCCTTCGTCGCGCGCTCATTGCTCTCTCCTTCCCTCAGCACGCCGGCAACTCCGTGCGCTCCGCAAACCAGCGACGCCATTGCGTAATGACCGTTTCGCAGTGGCGCATTGTCCATCCCCCTTGGACAAGTCCAGTTTGACACGACAGACAAAACAGAACAACACCGAAAATAGGGCGCGCGCGCGCGCGCTTGTCAAGGGCTGGAGACAACTCCAGATGAGGGCGTTCCGCCGCTCAGTCGGCCGGCTCGTTCTCGATCGCGCCGCGGCGCATCTTGCCCCACTGGCCGCGCTTTCTCCATACCTGGAACGTCGCAAGGAACCGCTCGAACGCCAGGATTTGGCGGTACCCCAGGGACTCCACCACGGCAGCCAGCAGCAGAGTGAGGCGATCGCGCGCGCGCGGGTAGCGCACGAGCAAGAGCATCTCGATGCCGGCTGCAAGCTCAGAAAGCAGTGCACCGAACAGCACGGCGAAGACGAAGAACAAGACGACGAACTGCATTGAGATCCGCCCCAGGGCAAACCCCACCGGGATGCTGATCAGCCCGAGAACCTCAATCACCGGGGCGAGGCCTTCGAAGAGCCAGAAGTAAGGAATGCCGACCATCCCCACCCGTCCGTAGCGCGGGTTTAGCAGCATACGCCGGTGTGTCCACAGGGTCTCCCAGAGACCGCGATGCCAACGATTCCGTTGCCGGCGCAAGGTGGAGAACTCGCTCGGAACCTCGGTCCAGCACACGGGATCCGGCGCAAAGACAATGCGATAAGGGCGACCGGATTCGCGGAAGTGTCTGTGGATCCGTGCGACGAGTTCCATGTCCTCGCCAACGGTGGATGTCTTGTACCCGCCCACGGCCAGGATTGCATCGCGGCGAAACAATCCGAAGGCTCCCGAGATGATGACCAATGCGCCGAACTGACTCCACGCCGCGCGCCCGGTGAAGAAGGCGCGCGCGTACTCAAGCGTCTGGAATCGCTCGATCCACTTCGTCGGCAACCGAAGACTGGTCACGACTCCGTCGCGGACAGTCGCGCCGTTCAGCGGGCGAACCGTTCCACCGACGGCCACGACGGTCTCGTCTTCGGAGAAGATCCGGTAGGCGCGAAGCAGGGCGCGCGCGTCCAGCAACGAGTCGGCGTCGACCGCGCACACAATGGGGTACCTCGCAAGGTTGATCCCAACGTTAAGCGCGTCGGCCTTGCCGCCGTTCTCCTTCTCGGCCACGATCAGGTTTGGATGGCGCACCGACCGGAGAACGCGGTGCACCGGCATCGTCGGCAGCGTGACGCGGTAGACCTCTGGAACCTCCACGAGCGCAAACGCCTCGATGAGACGCGTCACCGTCTCGTCGGTCGGTCCGTCGGCGATGACGACGACTTCATACTCCGGGTGATGCAGGCCCAGTAGCGCGCGCACACTGGAGACGATGCTCTGCTCCTCGTTGTAGGAGGGAACCAGAATCGAAACCGGCTTGTACGCCCCGCGCTCCAACAGATCCTGCAAGACGATTTCAGACATCCCGCGCGCGGCAACGATCACCGACCGCAACCCGAGGTATACGAACAACGCGTAAGTCAGGTTCAGCACCGCGAAGTAAATAAGAACGAACTGCTGAAAACCGACGACCAGGGCTTCAGCGGTTCTCACACCGCCTCCCGCATTCGCCTAGCCTCGGCGGGATCGATCTTGCCCGCGTCCAAGAGCGATTGCACGGCCATTTGTCGCGCATACTTGTCCGGGCTCCTCCGGGCGGCGTCCTCCAGGGCAGCGCCTCCGCGCGCGCCCATGCGGAGCAGAGTCTGCGCGGCGGACCGGCGAACCCACCACGATTGATCGGCGAGGAGACAGTGCAACTTCGGCACTGCGACCTCCGCACTCGCAAGCGCAAGCGCGCGCACAGCCTGCGAACGCACGAATTCCACCTCATCGCGAAGCGCGGCGATGATGCTCGGCTCGCTTCCCGGCGGGAGGTATCCCAGCCTGCACAGCGCGCGAATCGCCGAGGCGCGCACGTCGGAATGGGGATCCCCAACGAGCGCGGCGGCGTCGTCGGAGAGAGTCAGCAGACCCATCTTGCCGACCACACTCAAGGCAACCAAGACGTGAGATCGAGACGCATCCGGCGACCGCAGCAGGTCGCCGGCCACCTTTGACGCCACGTCCCCGAGCAGGATCAGGGCGTCTTCCAAGACACCCGCCGGCAGATCGGTGGTCCGAAGAGCCGCCGAGAACCGTTCCGTCGCGCGCGAGCGCACCGTACTCGACGGCATCGCGGCGATCGTTCGCGCAAGACCCTGCAGCGCCGCGCGACGAACCGACGGAGTCTCGTCGGAGAGAAACCCCATGAGGGGCTCGAACGCCTCGGGCGCGCGCACGCGGGCGAGGACCTCAAGGCCGTCAAGGCGTCCTGCGAGAGCCTGCCGCCCCCCTCCGGGGAGCCGGCGGCGGCGGAACCCGGCCCGCGCGCTCTCCAGCGCCATGCTGGGGATTCGATACGTTTGAAACAGCTCGTCAATCCGCGTCCCGTCAACACCGCGAAGAACCTCTCGCATCGCGATCAGCGCCTCAACACCGTCACGCGGCAGCGGTCCCTCCGGCGCCGCGGCGCCGCTGAAGACAACTCCCGCCCACAGTGATGCCCACTCGCCGATCCCTCCGACGACACCGGCGCGGCGTTGGGTAAGCACGTGGTAGAGCAGCACGAATGATGTGGCCAGCAAGACGGCAAGGCCGGTGGCGAGAACAGCTCCAATCACGATGTTGCGGAAAGCCGAATCCGGCAGCACTCCACCGGAACCGACCAAGGCCGCCCAAGACAGCACGGCCAGCACAACCGTCTCGAGCACGAAAAGCCCGAGGATTAACGAGGCGTAAAGTGCGTCACCTCGTCCGCGCCAAGTCCTCACGTCCCTCCACCCACTTGCGAATTCGCGACAGCAACTCGGTCGGGCTGAACGGCTTCGAAACGTAGTCGTTTGCGCCGGCTTCGAGAGCCTCCACAACGTTTTGCTCGTGCTTGATGGCCGAGAGAACGATCACGGGCGTCGACATGCCGACCTCTCTTCGCAAATAGGTCAGCAGCTCCAGCCCGTAGCCGCCGGGAAGCATCAGATCCAACAAGACGATATCCACGTCGTGCGTCGCGAGAACATCCTTCGCGGCAGACACATCGTGCACGACAATGGCCTCGTGGTCTTCCAGTTCGAGGACGTGCTCCAGAACGCGGCACACCACCACGTCGTCCTCTACGACGAGCACTTGGCCCACGGGGCAACCTTTCGACCGGACGAACACCGCAGGGGGCGCCCCGGCCTCAGTCTCGGATGGGTTAAAGCCTCACAAGCCTAGCGGACTACCTCAAAGGCGGTCACGCAGTCAGGCCGTGACACTTCTTGTACTTCTTGCCGCTACCGCACGGACACGGTGCGTTCCGAGGAACCTTGTCGGAGTGCGCGGTCTGAACGACCGCCGCCCTCTCCTCGTTGTCGGTCGATTCCTTTAGGAAGCGAAGTCGAGACTGTTTTTGGGCTTGAGCCTGTTCGGGGGCCTGCTCACGGACGACCTGGACATGGAACATGTACTGGATGAAGTCTTCCTTGATGGCTCCCTGAATCGCCTGGAACATCTCGTAGCCTTCGCGCTGGTACTCGATCAGCGGATCACGCTGACCGATCGCACGCAGGCCGATCCCCTCTTGCAGATAGTCCATCTCGTAGAGGTGTTCGCGCCACTTGGTGTCGAGCACCGACAACAGCACTCGGCGCTCGATGTTGCGGAACTCGTCTTCGCCGATCTCGGCCGCGCGCGCACGGTAGGCCGCAGTCGCCTCTTCGACGAAACGGTCGGCCACCTCCTCGACCGTCAAGTGCGCCAAGTCGAAGGACTCAGGCGTGATCTCGGTCGCATACACCGTCCGCATCGTCACGCACAGTTCGGCCAGATCCCACTCCTCGGGGTGTAGGTCCGAGTTGAGCGAGCCGAACACGATCGATTCGACGACGTCGTCAACGAACTGCTCCGCCATCTCGCCCAGATCCTCGCCGTCGAGCAACTGGTTGCGACGTTCGTAGATGACCTCGCGCTGCTTGTTGATCACGTCGTCGTACTTCAAGACGTTCTTGCGGATCTCGAAGTTCTGCTGCTCGCGCTGGTGCTGGGCCCGCTCGATCGACTTGGTTACCATGCGCGCTTCGATGGGGACGTCATCGGGGATCTTGAGTCGATCCATCATGCGCGTCACCATGCCCGTGGCGAACAGGCGCATGAGGTCATCCTCGAGCGACAAGTAGAAACGGCTCGCTCCGGGGTCACCTTGACGGCCCGACCGTCCACGCAACTGGTTGTCGATACGGCGCGACTCGTGACGCTCGGTGCCAAGCACGTAGAGGCCGCCGAGTTCGAGCACTTCGTTGTGCTCTTTCTCCCAGGTCTCCCGGCCGGCCTCCAACCTCCGCTTCAGTTCGCGCTCGTACTCGTCGGTCTCTGGAACGAACTCGTTGACGAGCAGATCTTGCTTGATCTCATACTCCGGACTACCGCCCAGGATGATGTCCACGCCACGTCCGGCCATGTTGGTGGCAACGGTCACCGAATGCTTGCGCCCGGCCTGAGCGACGATGTACGCCTCTCGCTCGTGCTGTTTTGCGTTCAAGACGTGGTGCGAGACCCCGCGACGGTCCAACAACCGCGCCAAGCGCTCCGACTTCTCGATCGAAACCGTTCCGACCAGAACCGGTTGCCCGCGCTCGTACCGCTCGGCGATGTCGTCGACGACGGCGTTGAACTTCGCTTCCTCGTTCTTGTAGACAACATCGGGCTGATCTAGCCGAACAACCGGTCGGTTCGGCGGAATCTCCACGACACCCATCTTGTAGATGTGTTCGAACTCCGCAGCCTCGGTGACCGCCGTTCCGGTCATGCCCGAGAGCTTGTCGTACATGCGGAAGTAGTTCTGAATCGTGATCGTGGCGTAGGTGATCGTCTCTTCCTTGATGCGAACGTTCTCCTTGGCCTCGATCGCCTGATGCATCCCCTCGGAATACCTGCGACCTTCGAGCACTCGACCTGTGAACTCGTCGACAATCTTCACCTCGCCGCCGGTCACGATGTAGTCGACGTCGCGCTTGTACAGCTCCTTGGCCCGCAACGCGTTCTGCAGGTAGTGCACAAGCTGTGACGACACCTGGTCGTAGAGGTTCTCAATGCCGAGAACTCCCTCGACCTCGTGGACTCCCTCTTCGGTGACCGCGACGGTACGCTTCTTCTCATCCACCTCGTAGTGAACGTCGGGATGCAGCCGAGGCACAATGCGAGAGAACGTGCGATACCACTTGGCAGACTCCTCGGCCGGACCCGAGATAATCAGCGGAGTGCGAGCCTCGTCGATCAGAATCGAGTCGACCTCGTCGACAACCCCGAAGTGGTGGCCGCGCTGAACCCTGTCCTCTGAGACCCACGCCATGTTGTCCCGCAGGTAGTCGAAACCAAACTCATTGTTGGTCCCGTAGGTGATGTCGGCGGCGTACGCCGGTCGGCGCTGCTCGGGTCGCTGGTTCGCCTGGATGAGCCCAACTGACAGCCCCAGGAACCGGTAGATGCGACCCATCCACTCCGCGTCGCGGCGTGCCAAGTAGTCGTTAACGGTCACGACGTGAACACCCTTGCCGGTAAGAGCATTCAGATAGACCGGCGCAGTTGCCACGAGGGTCTTTCCTTCACCCGTCTTCATCTCGGCGATGAACCCCGAGTGCAATGCCGCGCCTCCAACGAGCTGGACGTCGTAGTGGCGCTGCCCCAAAGTCCGCCACGCGGCCTCACGAACGGTCGCGAAAGCCTCGGGCAACACGTCGTCGAGTTCCTCCCCGTCTGACAGACGGGAGCGGTAGATGTCGGTGAGCGCGCGCAACTCGGCGTCCGAGCGCGCCTTCATCTCATCCTCGAAGGATGCACTCGCTTGCGCGAAGCGAACACACTGCTTGAGGCGTCGGCCTTCACCGAGGCGCAGGATCTTCTGCAGAGGGGATGCCACGAGAAGCGGTTTCTACTGGATCTCGAGGAGCTTCTCGCGAACCGCGTACACGACCGCCTGCATCCGGGAGTGCAAGTGCAACTTCTCAAGGATGTTGCGGATGTGGTTCTTGACGGTGTTTTCGCTGATGAAGAGCTCCTTGGCGATGTCGCGGTTATTGCGTCCTTTCGCGACCAGGCGCAGCACTTCCATCTCCCGCTCGGTCAGCCGAGGTTGAGATGCAAGGGGCTTCTCGTCGCCCTTCTTGACCATTGTGGCGAACTCGGCCAGAAGCTTCGACGCCATCGACGGGCTGATCATCGACTGCCCGCCCTGCACGGCCCGGATCGCGCCTGCGACATCCTCGATGGATATTTCCTTCAACAGGTAGCCGCTGGCTCCCGCCTTGATGGCATCGTAGAGATCCGCCTCCTCATCGGAGATCGTGAGCATGAGGATCTTGGCATGCGGCACCAAGTCTTTGATCTGCTGGGTGGCCTCGATGCCTCCCCGGCGCGGCATCCGCACGTCCATCAAGACAACATCGGGCATCGTCTCGGACGCGATCTGGATCGCCTCGGTCCCGTCCGAAGCCTCACCTACCACCTCGACGTCCTTCTCTTGCTCAAGAACCATGACGATGCCACGGCGGAACAAAGCATGGTCGTCCACGATGAGGACGCGAATCGGCTCCTCGCCCGCCGGCGGTGTGGTTACGCTCTCGTTCACGTCCCTCCTCCGACCACTAGTCGCGCTCGATCAACCCGAACGAGCCATCATGCCGCCGGTATACAACGCCGGCGTGCTCACTCTCAGCGTCAACGAATAGATAGAAATCATGGCCAAGCATTTCCATCTGGAGCACGGCCTCCTCGGGTGTCATCGGCTTGACCGCAAATCGCTTCGTACGCGTGATGTGCGGCCGATCCTCTTCGCCCGTTTCTTGCTCTCCATCCGATTCTATCGGACCAAGAGCCCCGTTCCGTGAGATCGGGGCCGAAACAGACTCATCGGGACTGAGGGCAATGCCCGAGATGCCCCGGCTTGTCCTGCTTCCCCTCTCGACGAACTTCCCCTTCAGTCGTCGAACCTGCGCTTCAACCTTGTCCAGGACGCGGTCAACTGCGGTGGCGGCGTCGGTACCGCTCGCGCGCGCGCGCAGCACGCGGGTCTTCGTCGTGAGCGTTATCTCGACGATGTGCTTGTCGGAGATCCGCGGGTTGTGCTCCTCGGAGAACTCGATCTCCGCAGTCTGAATGCTGTCCAAGAACCGACTTACCTTCTCGATCTTGTTTGTCGCGAGTTCCTTAAGTGAGCTTGAAACATGCGTGTGGTGGCCCTTGACGATCACCTGCATTGAACCCTCCCGTCCACGGCCCATTTCCACTTTTACGAGGTTCCGCCCGGCTGACCTGGTCTTTGACCCCACACTCGCCTGCCGGGAAGCTCGAGACCTTGCGCTCACAGTGAATCCTGACGGACCCAGCGCTTGCGGCCGCTTACCTCCTCTCGCGCACGGATCCGGCGGACCCGCCACGGCAGGACTTACTCCTAAGTGGCACCATGCTCAGCAACCACGGGTTGCCTTACGTGGGTCGTTTCGCCCGCCACTAGCATCGACTTGGCAGTCCTTCCGGGCTGCCTCAACCACAGACCCAAGCGGAACCTCAATGATGATTCTATAGGGCTCGGGCGAATGTGAGAACGTCGATCTCAACAACGCCCGCATTCAGCAGTGCCCGGGCGCATTCAGCCGCAGTAGCCCCGGTCGTCATGACGTCGTCCACCAGCAGCAGCGAACGGGGAGGACGGGCAACAGCCGCGAACGCCCCCCGAAGATTCTCGCGACGCTCAAGGCGGCCCAAACCCGCCTGGTCCCTCGTCTCCCTGGTCTTGCGCAAGGTTCCAACGCATTGCACACCAAGGGCGCGCGCAACCTGCCGTGAAAGCTCGCGGGCCGGGTTGAAGCCGCGAACCGCGACCGCGCGCCGTGTCGCCGGTACGAACGTCACTGCGGTTCTCGACAGCCCCGCGGACGACTCAACCATCGCGGCGGCGAGGCCGTGCGCCGCGCGCCGCTCTCCACCGAGCTTGAACGTCATCAGCGCATCGCGCGCCGGCCCCTCGTAAACAGCCGCCGCGCGCGCGAAACGCCACGGAGGACGCGCGCGGCAACACGCGGCACACCCCGCCACCGGGCGCATTGACGGTCGCCCACAACGGTCGCAGCACGCCTCGATGCGCGGGAAGGCGGCCGCACACGCCGAGCACAACCATCCCGAACTGAGAACGCGGCACGACAGGCAACGAGGGGGAAACAAAAGGTCCGAAAGCCGCACGAAAACTACGCTATTCCAACCTGACGCACCGTGTAGCGGTGCGCGATCGGAGTGCTCGGAGTGTAACGATGGACCGGTTCGCGACGGAGTCGCTCGTCTACGCGCGGACCGCCCGACGAACCTGCGCAGCAAGAGAGCGGCGATACGGAGCGCGAGCGACTCCTTGCTCGGTAACAATCGCGGTGACCAGGTCGGCCGGCGTGACGTCGAACGCCGGATTGCGCGCGGCAGTCCCCTTCGGGGCGATTGCCGCGCCTCCGAAGGAAAGCACCTCCGATGCCGCGCGCTCCTCGACCTCGATGCCGCTCCCGGACCGGGTCTTCAGGTCTACGGTCGTGGTCGGGGCGACGATCACGAAGGGGATCCCCGCCGCGCGCGCCGCCAGCGCGTGAGCGTACGTACCGACTTTGTTTGCGACATCGCCGTTAGCCGCAATGCGGTCGGCGCCGGTCATGACCAGCGACACCTCGCCGCGCGCGATGAGGCCGGCCGCCGCGCCATCGACGATCAGAGCGTGCTCGATGCCCAGCCGGCCGAGTTCCCACGCCGTCAGGCGCGCGCCTTGCAGCAGCGGCCGCGTCTCGCACGCGAACACCCGCACTGCGAGCCCTTGCTCGTGCGCGTATCCGATTGCCCCCAGCGCGGTGCCGCGCCCGCCGGTTACCAAGAAGCCGGTGTTGCAGTGCGTAAGCACCGTCGCCCCCGCAGAGAAGAACTCGAGGGCGTGAGCGGCCATCACCTCGCACGCGCGCTCGTCCTCGGCGTGGATGGCGAGCGCCTCTTGCAGGAGGCGCCGCGCGAGGGCGGCCGGACCGAGCGATGTCGCCTCGGCGCGGGCGACCGCGAGTGTTCGCTCGATTGCCCACGACAGATTCACGGCCGTCGGCCGCGTCGCGGCGAGAAGCGCGCCGGCCTGCTCGGCGCGCGCCAGAACCGTTGCCGAACGGGAAGCGCGAGGCCGAAGCGCGGCCTGTGCAACCCCCATCGCTCCGACGATTCCAAGAAGAGGAGCCCCGCGCACGCGAAGAGTCGAAATCGCCTCGGCGACCTCTTCAGTCGTGCGCAGCGTGCGCCTCACCAGCCGGTGCGGCAGCAACGTCTGGTCGATGACGACGATGTCGCCGCTTCGCCACTCGATAGCCCGCATCACGGGCGGCAGCATACCGGTGACGCGGTCGCCGTACAGACGACCGGCTAGACGGGCGGCCGCAAGGCCGGCCGCGGCCAACCCAAGCGTGTAGTTCCCAGTCGCGGAGGTGACCCTAAACGACGCGGCCGCGCCGATTCCCGCCACCGCGAATTGACCCAGGGATAGCTGCCCACCGAGTCCGGTAACCACTCCGATGGAGAGCCCGACGAGCGCGAACCGTCCGGTGAAGCGGTGTCTGATGCGCGCGCTCACCCCGTCTCCTATCCTTTTCGCATCTGCCGCACGGGAGGTCCACCGATGGGAAGCACCGCACCGGAAGTCATCGCAGAACTGCGCGCGTTTCTCGGCGACCGGCTGTCCACGAACGCCGCCGTACGCGAGCAGCACGGCAAGGACGAGTCCTACCACACGCCAATGCCTCCGGATGCCGTCGCATTCCCAAACGACACCGCGGAGGTAAGCGAGATCGTCCGCATTTGCGCACGGTCGGCCACGCCGGTCATTCCCTTCGGCGCCGGCACATCACTGGAAGGCCATGTGACTGCGGTTCACGGCGGCATTTGCGTCGACCTGTCCGGCATGAACGCCATCGTTTCGATCAGCCCCGAAGACCTCGATGCGACCGTTCAAGCCGGGGTCACCCGCAATCAACTCAACGAACGCTTGCGCGATCACGGCCTGTTCTTCCCGGTGGATCCCGGCGCCGAGGCGACGCTCGGCGGCATGGCCGCCACCCGCGCGTCCGGCACAAATGCCGTTCGTTACGGCACGATGCGCGACAACGTCGTGAGCCTGACGGTAGTGCTCGCCGACGGCCGCGTAGTGCGCACGGCGCGGCGCGCGCGCAAATCGTCGGCCGGCTACGACCTCACGCGACTGTTCGTCGGATCTGAAGGCACCCTCGGGATCATCACCGAACTGACGGTGCGGCTGTACGGAGTGCCGGAAGCGATAGCCGCCGCAGTCTGCTCCTTCTCCGACATCGCAGGTGCGGTGTCCAGCGTCATCGAGACCATCCAGCTTGGAGTTCCGGTCGCGCGCATCGAGCTGCTCGACGAGGTGCAGATGGACGCCGTCAACAAGCGCTCGGACCTTCACTATCCGGTCGCCCCGACCCTGTTCTACGAATTCCACGGGACCCCTGCCGGCGTCGCCGAGCAATCCGAGATCGCGCAGGCCGTAGCGGTGAGGCACGGAGGGGCCCGGTTCGAATGGGCGACTAGCCCAGAGGACCGCACGCGCCTGTGGCACGCGCGACACAACGCCTACTACGCCGGGCTTGCTCTGCGCCCCGGCGCGAAGGGCCTCACCACCGACGTATGCGTTCCGATCTCGCGGCTGGCGGAGTGCGTCGTGCAGACGAAGGAGGACCTCTCGCGTTCAACCATCCCCGCGCCGATCGTCGGCCACGTCGGCGACGGCAACTTCCACGTGCTTTTGGTCATCGACCCACAAGACCCCGAGCAGCTCGCCGAGGCGGAGCAGTTGAACGAGCGAATCGTGGCGCGCGCCCTAGCGATGGACGGCACATGCACGGGAGAGCACGGCGTCGGCCTCGGGAAGATGCGCTTCTTGGATGCCGAGCACGGTGAGGCACTTGAGATCATGCGCACGATCAAACACGCGCTGGATCCGCTCGGCATCTTGAACCCGGGGAAGCTCGTCGCGATGTGGCCGAGTCACGCCAGCGAACGAGTCCCGCCCGAGTAGGTCGGCGCCGAACCACGTCGCATGCGTCCGCGGCGACGCGCGACGTACTACCCCGAAGCGGGGCACCTGTTCTTCGTCGAGCGCGCGGACGAGTTGATGGAGATCGTGGCGCAGGGGAGGTAACCCCGCCTTAGGTGCCTTCCTGCCAGGAACCCAGGTAGGAGACCTGCTCCGGGGTCAACTCGTCGATCCGGATGCCCATCGTTTCGAGCTTCACGCGCGCAACCTCGCGGTCGATCTCGGCGGGGACGTCGTAGACCTCGGGAGCCAGACCCTGGTTCTGGACGAGCCACTCGGCCGTCAGCGCTTGGTCGGCAAAGGACATGTCCATCACGGTCGCCGGGTGACCCTCGGCCGCGGCAAGGTTCACCAGTCGCCCGTCCGCAAGCAAGTACACCTTGCGGCCGTCGACGAGAACATGCTCGACAACGTGATCGCGAACCTCGCGAGTCGAGGTCGTCATCGCGAGCAGGTCGCCCTTGTTGATCTCAACGTCGAAGTGGCCTGTGTTCGCGACGATCGCACCGTCCTTGATGACCTCGAAGTGCTCCCGACGCAAGATGTCCTTGTCCCCGGTGACGGTGATGAACACGTCTCCGACGCGCGCCGCGTCGACCATCGGCATCACTCGGTAGCCCTCCATTGCGGCTTCCAACGCCTTCACGGCATCGACCTCGGTCACGATGACCTGCGATCCCATCCCGCGCGCGCGCATCGCCAGCCCGCGCCCGCCGTAACCGTAGCCGCCGATGACGACGGTCTTGCCGGCCCACAAGATGTTGGTCGCGCGCGTGATCCCATCAAGGGTGGACTGACCGGTGCCGTATCGGTTGTCAAACATGCGCTTGGTCGGCGTGTCGTTGACGGCGACGATCGGGTACCGCAGTACCTTCGCGGCCGCCATCTGCCGGAGCCTGATCACGCCGGTTGTCGTCTCCTCGGTCCCCGCGATGATCTTGTCGATCTGCCCCTGGCGCTGCTTGTGCAGCACGCTCACCAAGTCGGCGCCGTCGTCCATCGTCACGACCGGCTCGCGGTCCAAGATGCGATTGATATGACCGTAGTAGGTTGCGTTGTCCTCACCCTTGATGGCGTAGGTGGGAATCCCCATGTCGACCAGCGCGGCCGCCGTGTCGTCCTGCGTGGACAACGGGTTCGACGCGCAAAGCGCCACGTCGGCGCCGCCTGCCTGCAGTGCGAGCATGAGGTTCGCGGTCTCGGTCGTCACGTGCAAGCACGCCGCAATGCTTACGCCGGCGAGCGGCTTCTCCTTAGCGAAGCGTTCGCGAATCGCCTCCAAGACCGGCATGTGGCCGGCCGCCCACTCAATCCGAACACGTCCGCGCGCGGCGAGGGAAGCATCCTTGATGTCGAAATCCATCCGAGTCCTCCTGGAGACGAAAAAGCCCGGCAAGCATATGCGGTTTCCCGGGGCCGGGGAAAAGCGGAAAGATTGCCCTACCGCGACGCGAGTTGCGCCTTCAGGCTCTCGATAACCGCTACGGGGGTCGGGTCGGCGCCCCGAAGCAACGCGCAATAAATGCTGACGAAGTCGCCGAGCAGACATGCCGACATCAGTCGCGCCGACGGCGCCTGCCCCGAGGCGGTCGCCTCCAAGACTGCCCCGACGCGCTCCCCCATCCCCGCCAGTGTCGCGTCGATGCGGCGCGCGATCCGGGGGTGCTCCCCGGGCGACCGAAGCACAACAACGGCGACCTCTCCGAGCGCCGCGATTCCCGGGTCGTAGCCGACGATTTCGTTGTGGTCGAGTTCGGGCAGGACGGCGGACCACGCGGGCATCTTCGCGTTCTCGTTCAACTGACAGCGCCACCGCACGGCGGCCACAGACAAGATCCCTTCTTGGCCCCACACGATCGGAAGCCGGCCGCTCAGTGCGACCGCTAGGCGTTTGGCTTCATTGGTCGCGGTCGGAACCTCGCGACGAAGGTTCGCCGCCCCGGCATCCAAAACGGACTCAACTTCCTTGAGATCTCCGGAGAGGTCCGGAAGGACGCCGAGGCGCTCGAGGGTCACCAGAACCGAGGGGGCCAGCGAGTAGAGAGCGGCCCGAGGCTGCAATCCTTCGACCGGGGAGATACACGCCACGCCTGCGCTCGCGGCGAGTTCGGCGAGTGCCCCGCCGGTCGTTACCGCGACGATGCGCGCGCCGCGCGCGCGCGCCTGCTCGAAACACGACAACGTCTCTTCCGTGTTCCCGGAGTACGACGCGCACACCACGAGGGCGTCGGGACCGACCCACGAGGGTAGGTCGTAGCCCTTGACCACCGCCACGGGAACCGACGAAAGCGGCGCGGCAACGGCAACGGCAACGTCGCCTGAGATCCCGCTGCCGCCCATGCCGCAAACCACGACATTGCGGATCCCGGCGGCCTCGACCGAGATGGATGCCGCGCGCGCGCGCCGGACCCCCTCGGCCCACTGCTCCGCAGCACGCTCGACGAAACCGAGCGCGTCGGACGGATCGACGGCCACGATGTGCTCGCGGTCGTCCAGAACGCTCACGACGAGGGCTTCTCCGCCTCGTCGATCAGCATGATGGGGATGTCGTCGCGCACGGGGTAGACGTACCTGCAATCACCGACGCAACTGATCTTCTGCTCCGCTTCCGCGTACTCGATCGGCCCACGACAGTTCGGGCAGATCAGGATGTCGATCAGGTCCTTGCTTACTGCCATCTTCGTCCCTCCTAGTCGCGCTGATTGTACGCAGTCCTACCCGCGAATAATCGTCAACAGATCGTCGCGGCAGCGCTCACCCTCTGCGGCCGTCCGATGCTCAACATTGAGTCGCAACAGCGGCTCGGTATTCGAAGGGCGAACATTGAACCACCAATCGTCGTATTCAACGGTGAGACCGTCATCGCTGTTGTGGCGCCCATCCGCATACGCGGCGGCGATCTTCTCAGTCACCGCCTGTTTGTCGCCGACATCGGAGTTGATCTCGCCGGAGTTCCAATACCGACGGAACGGAGCGAGCGCGGCCTGGAAATCGCCGCCCGCCTCCGAGATGACCTCGAGCGCGAGCAGAGCGCAGATCATTCCGCAGTCGGCGCGCCAATGGTCACGGAAATAGTAGTGCCCGGAGTGTTCGGTACCGAAAATCGCTCCGGTGTCGGCCATGATCTTCTTGATGAAGGAATGCCCAACGCGAGTCCGAATCGGCTCGCCGCCGGACTCGCGAATCACTTCCGGCACAACGCGAGAGCACGTAAGCGAGTAGACGACCTTCTCGCCGGAGTGGCGCTGCAGGATCGACTTCGCGACCATCGCGCCCAGCAAAGACGCCGAAACCGGCTCCGCACGATCATCAACGAAGAACACGCGGTCGGCATCCCCGTCGAACGCAAGCCCGGCGACCGCTCCGTGCTCGAGCACTGCCGCGCGCAGATCGCGGAGGTTCTCGGGCTGGATCGGATCGGCCGGGTGATTCGGAAAGGTCCCGTCCAGATCGAAGTACAGCGGCACAACCTCGATCGGAAGGTTCTCGAACACGGCAGGGACCGTCAGTCCCGCCATCCCGTTACCGGCGTCGACGACGATCTTGAGCGGGCGAAACCGCGATGCGTCCACGAGCGAGAGCACGTGATCGACGAAATCCTCGAGCACGTCGCGCCGGCTGATGGAGCCCAGCCGCGGAGGACGGGGAAACTCGTTCTCCGCGATCATCTGCTTGATTTCCGCCATTCCGGTTTCACTGCCGATTGGGAACGCCCCTGCGCGAACAAGTTTCATCCCGTTGTACTTCGCCGGATTGTGCGAGGCCGTGAACACAACGCCGGGCAGGTTAAGTGCGCCGGAGGCGTAGTAGAGCATGTCGGTCGACGCGACTCCGATGTCGACCACATCGGCCCCTTGCGTCACCGCACCCGACATGAATGCGGCCGACAAGGGCTCGCTGGACGAACGCATGTCGCGCGCGACGATCAACCGGCGCGCGCCGAGCAGCGCAACGAAAGCACGGCCCGCGCGATGCGCGACCTCCTCGTCGAACTGGTCCGGATAGGTACCACGAACGTCGTAAGCCTTGAAGATCGTGTCCAGTTCCATGGGCGTGATCCTACCGGCCGCGCACGGGAAGCCCGTCGAGCAGCTCTCGCGCGACCCGGGCGATCGGCACCGCTCCGAGACGAGCCGCCAGCCGCTCTGCGTCGCGCAGCGGCCGACGCGCGCCGTCATCTCCGGCGGTTGCAAGCGCAGCTCCCAGGAACAGTGAGGACTTCGCCTCGTGCCGGCGCGCGCCGGCAGCCCGCGAACGACTCAGCGCGCGCGCAGCCGCGCGCGCAGCCGCACGCGGACGATTCACCAGCAGCGCATGCTCGGCACGCACCCAGTCCAGCCGAACACGCGCGCGCCAGTCCCCACGCGGCACGACGCCGGCTGCCTCTGCCAGCCGGCCGGCACAGGTTCCGGCGTCGCCGACTCCCACCGCATCGGCGGCGAGCCCGATTAGTGCGTGGGCGCGCGCCGATGACGTCGTCGCAAGACGCGCGGCGCGCAGATCGTGGGCGCGCGCCCGGCGATGCCGTCCGGTTTGACGAAGCACCGATCCCAACGTCAGGGACGCGGAAACCCGGATCCCGACATCGCGCGCGCCGCGGGCAAGCGGCTCCGCAAGGCGCTCCGCCGCCTGAAAATCACCCCGCGCCGCGGCGACATACGCGCGCAGCCAGCGGGAGCCCTCTGGATCTTGGGAGGCAAATCGCTCGGCAAGACGTTCGGCGACCGCAAACCTGCCGACGTACGCCGATGCGGCCGCCCGCTCTCGCCACACCCAGGCTAGCCCTGGGACTTCGAAGCACGCCCCGGTCGGCGGGCCAACTCCAGCACTTCGGGCAGGTCGATCGGCTCGCCGTCTTTATGCCACCAGCGCTTGTCACAGTTGTGACAGGAGAAGAAAGACACCGGGGCCCCGGTTTCCATGGTGAGATTGATATTGATGACGTTGCTGGAACTGCACTGCGGGCAAACTAGCGCGCCCATGATTCCTCTCCTACTCAGCCGGGACGACCCCGGATGACCCGAAACATACCTGTTTATGCCGTCCGTTCCTATGATCCGCGCGGGTCATTCTCATGCTTCTTTCGGGTGATTTACCGATTACCGGACACTCCGTCGGGCTCGGCGCCTTCCGGGAGGGTCTTCCCAATGTAGCGCGATCGAAGCCGCCCGCCCTCACGCCAATAGGCGTACCAGTACGGGCCGTGCGGACAACGAGTGCAGCCGCGCTTCCCACAGCGAACGTGTTCGAGGCGATACGTGACCTTGTTTTGCGAGAGCGCCGCCCCCGGCTCGAACGCCGGGCCTTCACGATGAAGCAGCAGCCCCCGGATGAAGATCATCAAACGGCGCAGGTCATACTCGTCAAGCTTCCGGATCGAGCGGATTAGTTCGCGCTGTATAGCCATCGACCCTCGCAAAGCGGCTTCGAGTTCTTGTGTACAGGGAATGTACCCAAGAACAGCCTCGCACGTTGCGGCATCCCGTGCAAGCCTTGAAAACCGATCGGCGACGTAGGTGAAACGCCAGGTCGAAGCCTGTCTACGATCGCGTGTTCCCGATCAGGCGCCGGTGGACGCGCCGGCTGTGCCGTGCCAGGACCCGACCTCGGGTCGAATCGGGGTCACAGGTGGAGGAACAACTCGCAGGTCCTCCTTGCGCCACCCGAGCGGAACCGCCAGACGTTCGGCGTGCGCCGCGCACAAGTCGTAGGCGGCCGGGTGGGGCTGCGGCGTCACGTCTTCAATCCAGGCGACCTGCTGCTGGTACGCGTACGTCAACGAAGCCGACGCCGGCCAGCGGCAGCCGTTGCGGGAGCAACGGCGCACATCGTTCTTTCTCTTGCCGAGCACGCGCGCACCATACGGGAGCGATACGGGCATTTCAAGCGTCTAGGGAGTTCATCGTCGCCGCGCGGACCCATTCGAGCGGCATGCGCAGGTGGCACCTCCGATCTTACCGGCGCAATCGCTACCTAAGACACTTTTGATTTTCACCGAAGTAAGCGGATAAGACTTCTGCGGCGATTCCCGGACGCGCATCGACGAGAAAGGAAAGAGGCCACCGTCACACGTGGCCTCCAAGCTGCAGATATGGCGTTCGCCGGACGGCGGGCGCAGGGAAGTCCCCCAAAAGATGTACCCCCAAGTAGCTTTCGGGTTTCCCCTAATCACTTCTCGGGAGTACTCAGTCAACCTAGCATCCGGCGCACGACGAAGCAAGAGGTCCGCAAAGGAATTTCCTGCGAGAAAGGCTAGACCGCGGGGACGCGGGCGGGAATACCTACCCGCGGGTCGGTGGTGACCGCGACCGGGCGCGCCGTCCTAACCGGCGACGCGGGGATCCCGTAAGCCAGCGCCGAGCCGTCCGTGGCGCGAGCCGCTACCTGGAGAACGACCGCGACCGGCTGGTCGGAGGAGACGTCGATTCCCAAGGTAGCCGCCGCATTCGACAGCGTCAGCACCAACAGCCTGCCCGGCGCCACCCGGCGCAGGACAGAGCCGGTGCGCGTCCCGAAAAGGTCGATGCGAACGTCGGCCGGTTCGTCGGAAGCGTTGATCACGAAGGCCTGAATCAGCGTCTTGGGATACGGGCTGCCTGCCACTCCCCTCCACCGACGGCCGGCAGCCACAAGCGGCGATGCGACCTCATCCGACGGAGATCCCGCCCGATCCCAGGACACTCCGGCGGCAACGGGCGAGCCCATCCCGACGTCGATCACCAAAGCGGCCGCTCGAGACTTGGCAGACTCCGGAATCGCGATCCGACGAGACGTCCCGGCGCGCAGCGTCGAAGGAGCGCCCGGCAAAACTCCCTGGTGCGTCCCATCTACGACCCTAATCGCGACGGCGGAGTCCTCGACGCCGACCGGCGACACCGTAGCCGCCACGCCCAAACCGCTGCGGGCTGCGATCACCACACCGCTGCGCTCCGGCGGCCGACCGGACAAAATCTCCAGGCCGCGCCCGGACGAGACGATCCCCTCTGCCACCACGCGTCCGGCGCGCGCGGTGATAACCGCGGTCACGGCGCGCGCGTCGAAAGCGAAGTCGCCGACGGCGAGATCCAGGCGCGAACGCGCCGGGACGACTCGACGCGAAAGACGCTGCGGCTCCAGGCGGTGCCCGTCGGCAAGCAACGACACGCTGATATCTGCGCTCGCGCTTCCGGGGTTGAACACCGACACCGACGCCGTCGCGCCAAACGTCCGCAGCGAGGACACGACTATCTCTCCCGCGGTCGGCCTCTCGCACAACGCCCCGGCCCCGCCGCCCCGGCCCCCAACCTTAGGCATCCACATCGAGTGGGCAGCCGTGATATCGGAACCCGAGTACTCGAGCACTGCCGCCGCCGGCGCCTTGACGCGACCGCTGATCCGCAGAGCGCGCGCCTTCGCCGGGCCGATCGCGAAGGGAATCACGACCGGCTTCCCCACCTTTGGAACCAGCGTGACGCGAACATCGGCGGTCCGCGTGCCGGCGTTGGCGACATGTATGTACGCGGTTCCCCGCGAGGGCAACGCATTCGGGCAGGCGAGCACTCCGCCGGTCGTGGCCGAGACGACGCCATGTGACATAGCCGGCGCGGGCGGGCGCAGAGCATCCGCCACGATCGCGCCGACGAACACAACCACGACGAGCACCACACGCATGCGCGTCCTCATCGCTCCCCCCGCTCCCGAGCCGCACGCTGCGACCACCACGCCGCAAACAGCAGCAGAATCCCGAGCTGAATCGAAATCACGAGTCGATGCCGGCGCTGGCCCGTCCACACGATCTCGATGTCTTTGTGCGCGGATGCGACCTCAAACCGCGATGCCCATCCGAAAGATCGCTCGGGACGGAGTTCCTTTCCGTCCACCCGCAAGCGCCACTTCGGCGAGTAGTCCTCCGCGATCACGACCTCGCGCGCTGTCTTCGCCGTCGATCCGGCGTACCTGCTGTCAGCGCGGCGAGCGAACCCCGCCCCGACGCCGGGCACGGACTCGGCGCCGGCTGCGGCATCCAAGCCGGCGGCGCCGGCGAGAACCCATCCCGGCGCCGAGATCCCCGCAGCGATGGGGACGCCGACGCGGTTGACGTACACCGTCGAATCCGCGAACCGCTGAGAGAAGGCAAGATCCACTTGGCTCGCGAATGCGTCTCCGAGGCGCGCGCCCACCTCAGGACGAACGATCACATACCGGACCCCCAGAGTGGCTAGCAGCCTTCCGCCGGACTCGGTAGATCCTCCGGCGATCGCAGCAACCGCGCGCCGCAAAGCCGCGTCGCCCGCTCCCGCAGGACGAACAAGGTACGAGAGCATCGTCGTGCCCCGAGCCCCGCTCAACGCCACCCGCGGCGACGACGCCGTTCCGGAGACCCACAGGACCCGGAAGGCGCCATACGACTGCTCCTCGGCAGCAATGAACGATGGCACCAACGTCTCGGACCGCACGAGTCCGGGATGCCACCCGGACGCGATCCAGCCCGCAGACACGACCGCTTGGAACAGCAGCAAGGCACCAGCCACCCCAACTGCGACATGCGCGGCTCCGAACTGGCGGGCGCCCAAACGCGCGGCCGCCTCGATGCCCATGCCTGCCAGCAGGGCCAACGCAACAGACGCCCCCACAAGCGGCAGCGTGGCCCGGGGCGCGATCCACGGGACGCCTCGAACAACCATCCACCCGAGCAGCATCGCCGTCACGACAAGCGCGCCGAGAATCCGTGCAGGGGCTCTGCGCTCAGCGGGAGCCATCAAGAACCCGAGGAAACCCGCGACAGTCAGCCCCGCCGCGATGGCCAGTGGCAAGGGGCGCACCACCCCCGGAGACAACACCAGAATGTCGAGCATGCGGGCCTGCGGATCCGCACCGCCGGCGCCGAGCGGTGAACCTGCCCGGAACAACTCAATGCTCCAAGGAAACAGCAGCACCAGCGCGCCGATGACAGCCGTTGCGCCCAGCGCCAGGACGTCCCGGGCGCGCTCCCGTACGACCACCGAGAACACCACGGCTGCCCCGAAAGTGAAGACGAGTGTCCACGGCGACAGCGAAGTTGCGAGGGCGACACCGGCAACGGCCGCAGCAGCCGGTCGCCACCCCTTGCTTGGAGCGAGTCCCGCGGCGCGCGCCAACACCAACAGGATTCCCGGCGCTGCGGCAATCAGAACTAGGTCCCCCAGTCGCCCCGCACCGAACGCCCCCATCAACAAAGGAGACACCGCGTAGGCGAGCATTGCGACTCGCCGCCCCGTAGGACCCAGACCAACGGCGTACGCCAGCCGGAACATCGCCGACACGCCGATCGCCGGCAGGCCAAGGACCAACACGCGCTGGGCAAGCCACGCGCTTCGCGCGCAGACGATAGTCAAAAGCCCCAAGATCACCAGCCCCGGCGAGGCAGGGGCCGCACCGCCGTAACCGGCGCCGCGCCAGCCCGACCAGTACTCCGAGAAGAACTCGCCGGCCTTCATGGGAAACGGCGCAAAATCCGCACCGGCTATGCCGCCGGAAAACAACAACGTGCGGGCGCCGAGCGCGACCACTATCGCAGTCAGTGCTCCAAGAGCGAGACCAGGGTGTGCGCGCGCTCTGTCGATCAGCCGAGGCGGCGGCTTGTCGAAGTCGTCCTCACTTCCCGCGTCCACATCGCCGACAACTACCTCGATAGCGTGCTCAAACTGCGAGCGAAGACGCGTCGCGCCGTGGTGCATCCAGCGCGTGATCTCCGAATCCCTCACCCTGCGCGCGCGCTGAGCGCGGCGGCGAGCACGCAGCGTCGACGGCAAATGCACCACGTTCCACTCGAGCGCCTCAAGAACCTGAATCGCCGACGCGCGCCTACCGGTGATGAGGAACAACACCACGTTCATCAGTGAGATCGCCAACGTCATCGGAACCGCCAGGGCAAGGTGCCACCCTCCGTAGTTCTTGATGAGCGTTGCGATCATGTTGCGCTCGGAGAAGTACCGGATGCGGTTACTCGCCGCCGTCGCTCGTAGGTTGCGCATCGTCGCCGATGCGTGGCGCGCGGAAGCGGTCGTCGTCACGACCGTCCGATAGCCGGCAAGACGAGCGCGCCAACAGAAGTCGAAGTCGTCACGCAGAACCGCATACCGCGGGTCGAACAAGCCCACGGACTCGACGACATCGGCGGAAATCAGCATCGCCGCGCTCGTCACGTACAAGACCTCGTGGATCCCATCGTGCTGACCTTGGTCCAACTCCCCGCGCTCGACTCGCGGAACATAACGGCCGTAACGGTCGGCAGTCTGCCCAATATCTTGGAGCAGTCCGGACTCGGTCCATTCGAGCAACTTCGCGCCGACGACACCGACACCGTCGGCGCGCATCGCCTCGATCATCGCCGACAGCGCGCCCGGCGCGAGTTCCGCGTCGTCGTGAACCAGAAGGAACACGTCGGCAACAAGCTTGCGGTCGGTCGCGGTCTTTAGTGCCACGGCGAGCGCCCGACCGTAGCCGGCCCTGCGTTCCAGCTTCACGACCCGGCGCGCGCCGAGCGCCTTCGTCAGGATCTGAGCTGTGGCATCCGTAGAGGCGTTATCCACCGCAACGATGTCGATGGGTCTGTGCTTTTGGGCTCGCAGCCCACGCAAGGCCTCAGGCAGCCACCGCGCTCCGTCGGTCGCAACCAGCAGCACGAGTACGGAGGGGCGATCAGGGAACTCCATGAGCGCGCGGGAGCGTATCACGCTGAGAAACCCGCTTCATATCGGACCGCGAAGACCACTGAGGCCTGCCGGGCGGGCAGGCCTCAGACGAAACTCGATGCTACTTCTTCCGAGCAACCGTTCGGCGTGTCGTCTTCCGAGCAGCCGGCTTCTTCGCAGCCGACTTCTTCGCAGCGACCTTCCGCTTCGGAGCAGCCTTCTTGACCGGCTTCTTGGCAGCCGCCTTCTTCGGCGCAGCCTTCTTGACCGGCTTCTTGGCAGCCGCCTTCTTCGGAGCAGCCTTCTTGACCGGCTTCTTGGCAGCCGCCTTCTTCGGAGCAGCCTTCTTGACCGGCTTCTTGGCAGCCGCCTTTGCAGCCGGCTTGCGCTTCGGAGTCGCCTTCTTTACTGCGGTCTTGCGGGCCCGCTTCGGCGCCGCCTTCTTTGCGGTCGTCTTCGCGGCGGCGGTCGCGCGCTTCGTCGTGCGCTTAGCCGTTCCCGTCTTTGTGACCCGACGCTTCGTCGGTGGCATGAGGTGTCACCTCCTCCCCGTTCCTAGAAAGGAACACTTAGGCAGTGAGCCGCTTCAGGCGCCGACGTTCACGCTCGGACAGCCCGCCCCAGATCCCAAAACGCTCGTCGTTCACGAGCGCGTACTCGAGACAGTCCTCTTGCACCGTGCACTGCGCACAGATCCGCTTCGCTTCGCGCGAGGAACCACCCTTCTCGGGAAAGAAGACGTCCGGATCGACGTACGCACACAGCGCCTGTTCTTGCCATGGCAGCCGGTCGTCGTCTGCGAACCGTTGCACATCCTCCCCCTTGCGCGCATGACGAATACGACAACTGTAATTACGCTGCTGTAATTCTAGGGATCGATATGCGTGGGTCAAGCCCGAACGCCTATTTTCTTCTCACCGTCCGAATACGCGTTCGGGCACCCGGACCGACAATTAAGCGCGAAAAGCCGACCGGCGGGCCCTTTCGGGTGCCCGCCGGTCGATGGGGGGAGAGGTTGCGCGCTGGCGCGCTGAGAATAGTTTCGTCTTCGGAGCGTCCATCTGAATGACTCGCCGTGATGGAAATGGAATAGTCCGTAGGGTCTAAGTCGAGCGACGGCGCGATGCGGGCGCACTGCCGACCGACCCGGTTCCACGCTTTCGAGGCGGAATCTCACGCCGCTTCGCATCCGCAGCGCGAGCAGGGATCTTCTTGCCGGGAGTCTTCTTCGCCACGGCTTTCCTCACTGGAGTCTTCGTGGATGATGCGCTCTTCGCCGAGCTGCGACTCGCGCGTTGCTGCGGAGGGGCCGTCGAATCCAGCTCTCGCGCCAACTCAAGCGCGCGCACGATCTCATGCGATGGCTCCTCCCCCGACTCGGGGACCTCTTCCCCGCTTTCAACGGCGACGGTCACCGTCGTCTCGACGGATGACTCAGGGAGTTCGACCGGCTCTGCAAGCGATTCGCCGGGTCCCGCGAACACCTCTATCGGCTCTGCGAACTCCCCGATCGGCTCCGCGAGCAAATCGAACAGCCCCGGCGATCCCTCGGCGTGCGGTGCGGGTGGCGCGACCGGTGACTCCGGCACCAAGGCCGGAGGGGACGGCGGCGGAACGGACACTGCCTCCCAAATCCCCGCATCCGGTGCAACTTCAGGACTGGGCCGACGCGACGATCCGGGTCCGCGCGCAAAACGACGAAACCATCGGGGACCGGTCGACGGCGCGACCTGGTCGTCCGAGCCGGAGTGGTCGCTCGCTTCCGCGTCCGCCGGACGAAGACGCCCGAGAGCGCCCTCCAGATCGGCACGTACAAACTCGCCCAAACGCGCCGGCAGCATCCGCAAGGTCTCCTCGATCCGTCCCGCGGACTCCCCGACGTCACGGACGGCCGTGTCGAGTCGTTCACCCAGCACCGCCGCAAGCCGGTCGGCGCGCGGAAGGTCGCGCAGGAGCGCATCGATGCGTTCCCCCACGCCTGCCGCGAACGACTCGGCGCTTGGCACAGCGCGCAGAATCTCGGCGGCTCGCTCAGCGACCGCGCGCGCAGTCTCCTCTGCCACGATGGCGACGGAGGCAACCTCGGTCCTGATGTCCGCGCGCGCAGCGAGTATCTCTGCCCGAATGCTCTCTGCTGCTGCCGCCGACTCAGAATGAAAACGCTCGGCGGACGCGGTTGCCGTCGCTTCAATGCCGGCGCGCGCCACAGCCACCGCGTCGCGCACGACCGAAGTGACGCGACCCTCGGACGCGGCAACCTCGGAGCGCAGCAGCGAGGCCGAAGCCGATTCGAACCGCTCGACGCGCGCGGCGATGTCTGCGATGCCCGCACCCAGTGCGCTTACGCGATCTTGCATCCCCTGCGCCCAGTCGTCGAGATCCGATCGCATCTGGCCGCGCAGTAGCGAAAAGTCGGCAATGCTCGGGGTGGACTCCAGACGATCTTCCATCGCACGAACGCGCAGGATCGCCTCGCGGACGGTTTCGCCCAACTCGTGCAGCGCCAGCACCTCGTCGTTCCGGCCCTGCGAGCCGTCGTCCCCGGCTTCCCTTTCGACGAACAGGTCCTCAGACACGAGCGGCCACCACCGGAGTGATGATGTCGTACAGGGTCGTTCGACGGGCCGGGATCCGCCCGATCTCGCGCACAGCCCGGTGGATCTCATCGGGCTCAATGCGGATGCCGTTCGATGCGCCGGCCATCCGACTGATCGTCTCTTCGGTCAGGGTTCCCCCGAAGTCGTTGCAGCCCGACTGAAGCATCCGCTTCGCGCCCTCGACGCCGAGTTTCACCCACGACACCTGAACGTTGCGCACGGCGCCGTGAAGAAGAATGCGCGAGATCGCGTGCATGCGAAGGTTCTCGTACGGCGTCGGGCCGGGACGCGCTTTGCCCGCGAGATAAATGGGCGCGTTCTGATGAACAAACGGCAAGGGAACGAACTCGGTGAATCCGCCGGTGTCCTCTTGCAGTGCTCGGATCCGGCGAAGATGTGCGACCCACTGCGGCGGGGCATCGACGTGTCCGTACATGATGGTCGCCGAACTCGGGATCCCCGCAAGGTGGGACGCGCGCACGATGTCCTCCCACGTTGCCGCCGGAAGCTTGCCCTTGGTGAGCACCCAGCGCACCTCGTCGTCCAGGATCTCTGCCGCCGTCCCAGGGATCGAGTCCAGTCCCGCGGTCTTCGCCTCGGCCAGCCACTCGGCAAAGGAAACACCCAGCCGCGCCGCGCCGTTGAGGACCTCCATGGGACTAAAAGCATGGATGTGGATCTGAGGAACCCGCTGCTTGATCGCGCGCAAGATACCGAAGTAGTAATCGCCGGGCAGGTCGGGATGGATACCGCCCTGGATGCAAACCTCGGTCGCGCCGTCGTCCCACGCTTCTTGGGCGCGCGCGGCGATCTCATCGTTGGTGAGAAAGTACGCGTCGGGGTCTTCCCGCCGCTGCGCAAACGCGCAGAACCGACACCCCACGTAGCAAATGTTGGTGAAGTTAATGTTGCGGTTCACCACGTACGTCACCACATCTCCGACGGTCTCGCGGCGCAGATCGTCAGCAATCCGGCATAGCTCGTCGAGCGCATCGCCCTCGGCGTCAAACAGGGCCAGCGCATCGTCGTTGGTGATCGCGCGCCCGGACTCCGCTCGCGACAGCGCGGACAGCACCGCCGTCGGCGTGCTAGCCGGACGTGCGGTTCTTGCCTGCGGCTCGATGACTTCCCAGTCCCCGTGCACGGTCGTGCTGTCGTCGCGCAACTCACGCCGAAGTTCCTGCGTCGCCCCTTCGGAGTCCTCGACGTGAGCAATACCCGCGCCGGACGGACGAACGAACGCGACGTCCGGAGCTTGCCAAGCGATGGGTTCGGCGACGCTTCCGGCGCGCGCCCAGCCGTCGCCCTCTCGCAGCGCATCCACCGCGCGCCGCATGCGTCCGTCGATCCAGGGATCCGGCGTTGTTGCGTACGGCGGGTAGATCGTCAGGCGCTCACGCAACTCGCACCCGCGCGTTTCGGTCTGCGCGCGCACGTGCTCGATCTGCGGCCAGGGTTTCTCCGGGTTGACGTGATCGGGGGTCACCGGAGAAATCCCACCCCAGTCGTTGATCCCGGCGTCGAGCAGCTCCGGGAAACGCTCGTCGGACAGGTTGGGCGGAGCCTGCACACTCGCGCGCGGGCCGAGCACAACGCGCGCGACGGCAACCGTAGCGAGCATGTCGTCGAAATCGGCGTCGGGGAAACATCCCATCGCGGTTCCGGACTTGGCCACGAAGTTCTGGATAATCACTTCCTGGATGTGCCCATAGGTCCGAGAAAGCGCGCGCAGAGCAAACAGCGACTCGACCCGCTCACGCAGGGTCTCCCCGATCCCGATCAGGATGCCGGTGGTGAACGGGATTGAGAGCCGGCCGGCGTCCTCGATGCACCGCAAGCGTGCAGTGGGGTCCTTGTCGGGCGATCCGAAGTGCGCCAGTCCGGGCGTGCGGTGCAGTCGCTCCGAGGTGGTTTCCAGCATCAGGCCCATCGACGCGGCGACCGGCTTCAGGCGCGCCATCTCTTCCCACGACATGACGCCGGGGTTGAGGTGCGGGAGCAGTCCGGTCTCCTCGATCACGCGAACAGAGGCCGCACGAACGTACTCAAGCGTGGAGTCGTACCCGCGCGACTCCAGCCACTCCTTGGCTTGGGGCCACCGATCCTCGGGGCGGTCGCCGAGGGTAAACAGAGCCTCTTTGCATCCGGCCGCGCGCCCGGCTAGTGCAACCTCTGCCACTTCATCCAGGGAAAGGTACGGCGAAGAAACCTCTCCGGGGACGGTAGCGAACGTGCAGTACCCGCAGCGGTCACGGCACAAACGCGTGAGTGGGATGAATACCTTGCGCGAATAGCCGACAACGCGACCGAAACCCGCGTCGCGCAACCGACGGGCCACCGCGCAGAGGCGTTGCAGGTCTTCGCCGCGGGCTGCCAGCAGCGCCTCGGCCTCGTCGAGGGACAAGGTCTTGCCTTCCTCCGCCCTACGCAGCGCGCGACGAAGGGCGCGCGCGAGATCGCCCGAGAACGCGGACGGATGAACTGCGACACCTTCTCGAGGAGAACGATCGGAGCGCGGCATCGTGCGGGGAGACTACCACGACCGATCAAAGCCCCGACACGCCGTCCGAGAGCGCGTCTGCGACGCGCGACGGTAGGCTGCGCGAATGATCGTCGTACTCGCCGGCGGCCTCGGCGCCGCACGTTTCCTGCGCGGACTGGTGCGCGTCGTGCCTGCCGAAGAAGTCTGCGTGATCGGCAATACCGGCGACGACATCGACATCTACGGGGTGCATGTCAGCCCAGACCTCGACATCGTGACGTTCATGCTCGCCGGCATCCTCGACGAACAGCGCCAATTCGGGATTCGCGACGACACGCACGTGGTGATGGACGAACTCGCTGCAACGGGGCACGAAACCTGGTTCGGGCTCGGCGACCGTGACTTCGCGATGTGCACGGCGCGCACCCAGTGGCTTGCGTGCGGCGTGCCGCTGCACGAGGTCACACGGCGACTCGCGCGGCGATTCGGGATCGGGGTACGGATCTTGCCGATGACCGACGACCCCGTCCAGACGCGCATTACCGTTCGAGAGCAGACGGGGGACGAGACCAACCTTCACTTCCAGGAGTACTGGGTTCGGCGGCGCGCGGCCGACCCCGTCATCGGTGTCCGGCTTGACGGCGCAGAGGGCGCGCGTCCGGCGCCGGGAGTACTCGAGGCGATCGCGGACGCGGAGACGATCTTGGTGGCACCCTCCAACCCCATCGTGTCCATCGGCACGATCTTGTCGATCCCGGGGATCCGAGAAGCGCTACGCGACGCGCGCGCGCCGGTGAGCGGAATCTCCCCCATCGTCGGCGGACGCGTGGTCCGAGGAATGGCAGACAAGCTGATGCACGCCGCCGGGGTCGAGATATCGGCAACCGGCGTCGCGTCTTTGTACGCGGACTTTCTCGATGCGTTCGTGGTGGATCACTGCGACGAGTTCCAACTTGAAGCCATCGAAGCACTCGGCGTGCGCGGGGTCGCAACGCAGACCATGATGCACACGGCAAACGATGCGGCCGCGCTCGCCAAGGTAGCTCTCGGGGCGCCGGTATGAGCCTTGAGATCTTCCCCGTCGAAGGAATTCCCGAGATCACAGCCGGCCGGGACATCGGCGAGATAATCGCCGCGTGGGCTGATCTTCGCGCCGGCGACGTCGTCGTCGTCGCGCAGAAGATCGTGTCGAAGTCCGAGGGGCGCTTGGTTCCGGTCGACCCCGCACGGCGCGACACCGAGCGCGCGCGCCTGGTTGAGCGGGAGTCCGTTCGCTTAGTGGCCCGGCGCGGCGACCTCATGATCGTGCAGACGCGGCACGGCTTCGTGTGCGCTAACGCCGGCATCGACGCGTCCAACGTTCCCCCAGGATACGTGAGCCTGCTCCCCGAGGATTGCGACGCGAGCGCCGCGCGCATCCGGGCACGCATCAATGATCTGACCGGGCTGGACGTCGGAGTCGTCGTGTCGGATACGTTCGGCCGTCCCTGGCGCACGGGGCTCACAAACGTCGCACTCGGCGTCGCCGGCCTTTCGCCGCTGCGCGACCACCGCGGCGAAACGGACGTCTTCGGGGCTCAGTTGCACGCTACGGTGATCGCAGTCGCCGACGAGATCGCCGGAGCCGCCGAGCTGGTCATGGGCAAGTCGGACGGCATCCCCGTCGCCGTCGTACGAGGTATCGCGACTCTCGGGGCGGGCGGGCACGGCCGGGACCTAATTCGGACGCCGGAGCAAGACCTGTTCCCCCTGGGGATCATCGATGATTGACGTGTCGCTCTAACCCGTATGCAATAGGCCGGAACTCAAAGGAGGCAGGCGTGGCAAACAAGAAGGCCCGGCAAGGACGGCGCGACACGGCAAAGCAGCAGCGAGCAGAGCACGCACGGCGTGCGGCACGCAAGCAGCAGGTTCGCAAGGTTGTGACCCTGGTGATCGTCGTGGGGGCCCTGGCGCTCGGCGGGATCATCGTCCAAGGCGGTAATGGTGGAACTAAGAAAGTCGCCTCCCTGGACACACTCGCGGCTGCGGCCGGATGCTCGAAACTGCAGTCGCCGCCAAATCAAGGCCGCGAACATCTGACGAGCGCGACCACCGTCGACTACAACTCGAACCCTCCGACCTCAGGGACACACTCGCAGAGCGAGGCCAACACAGGAATCCACGCCACCCCGATTCCCAGCGAATTGCAGGTCCACAACCTCGAGCACGGACACGTCGGCATCCAATACACCGACGCCCTGCCGGAGGCGATTCGCACGAAGCTCGAGGAATTGACCAGCAAGCACGACAAGTACGTATTCATGGCACCGCGCGCGGACATGCCGTATACGCTCGCGTTCACCGCGTGGACCAAGCTGATGACCTGTGAGGCTCCGACGGACCCGGTGGCGGTGGCGGCGGTGGCGGAGAAGTTCCGGGACGTCCACGAGGATCAGGGGCCCGAGAACAACCTCCCGGGAACTCCGAACTAGCTACAGCACTACCGTCGAAACCATCCCGCGGGCGGGGTTTCCTGCCTCGTCCCCGACCGTGAGTTGGATGGTGTAGCTGCCGACATCCGTAACTTGTGGGTTCCAGTACGCGACTGCGCTCGCAGGAAGAGAGACCGTCACGGGCGCCGACTGATAGACGACTTCGTTCGTCCCGACTAGGTCACGAACAACAGTGAACGAGTACGTCGCCGTCGCGGCGTAGTCGTCGGACACATCGAAAGTGATCGTGGCCGCATCTTCCTGCACCGGGACGACGACGGGCGTCACCTCGAACGCGCTCAGCCTGGGCGGCGTGCGGTCGACGATCAGCGGCCCGACGGAACATGCTCCCCATTCGACTCCGTCGAAGGCTCGCACGAACAAGCGATGGACCCCGGTCGGAATGTTGAGCGGCACGAGGATTTGTCCCCGCAACGACTCGACCGCGGAGTTGAAGACGCCGTCGGCTGCGTCAAGGCGCTGCCCGGCGGCGAACCCCGAGCCCGGCGAGCCGGGGAGGTCCAGGAACCACTCAACAGCTTGGATCGGACGAACGGCCGAGCGCGCCGTCCCGGTCGCCGTCACTTCGCTCGAGCCGCCGACCGCACGCGGAAACGACGCCGCGACTCGGTCTACCACGGGGCCGATGCCGTCCTTCAACGCTCGCTCGAAGTTCACCCTGCCGGAGCCGTAGTAGTCGTCGCGGCCCGGGTATGCGACGGCGTTCACGTCGTCGGCGTTTCGCTTGATGATCTCGGACACCTCCGACGGCGTCCTGCCGGGAACCTGTGCAAACAACAAAGCCGCGAGGGCTGAGACATGCGGCGTGGCCGTGCTGGTGCCGCACGGGCCCGTCGAGAACCCACTCGGCGTGCGCGGATCGAGCGACACGATGCCGACCCCGGGGGCGGCCACGCCCACAGAAGCGTTGTGGTTCGTGCACGTCCCCGGCCGGTCCGCCTCATCGACGGCGGAGACCGAAAGCACGCCGCGCATCTGCGCCGGGTAAAAAGGCGCGTCGTTCGCGTTGTTGCCGGCGGCAGCGACCACAAGAGATCCGGGACGCGTGTCGGTGCCGGTGGTCACGGCCGCGATGGCTGCCTGGACGGTTTGCGAGTACTCGGTCAACCCGAGCGAAAGATTCAGCACCCGCGCGCCGTGTTCCCAAGCCCACAGGATGCCCTCGGAAAGCCCCGAGGCCTTCGTTCGACCCGCCCCGTCTACCACCTCGACCGGCATGATCTGCGCCGAGTAGGCGAACCCGGCAATTCCATGTGCGTTGTTCGCGGCTGCGCCCAGAATTCCGGCAACGAAGGTGCCGTGGTAGGCGGCCGAGCCTCCACGGTCGGCCGCGGAAACAAAGTGATCAGCCGCATCGGCGGTGTCGATCTGGCCGCCGTTGGCAGCGTCGAACGCTGCGGAGATGGGACCGGGTTCCGCGTTGATCCAGTCCTGCATCGTGGTATCGATGGCCGTGTCTAGGACTGCGACCTTGACGGGAGCCGGAACGGTGTCGCGCTTCTGGGCCTGGGTGAAGAAGCGACCCGGGGCGACATCCCATCCCCCCAACGCATTGACGGCACCGACGTCCCACTGCCGACCGGAATCGCACCCCCCGATACACGGATCCTGCGGAAGCAGCGCCACGTGACCGACGTAGTCGGGCTCGGCGTACTCAACTCCGGCGCGAGAGGAAAGGCGTCGCGCGGCAGCGATGACTGCCGCGCCCGCGGAAAGCCGGACGACCGAGGTTCCGATCACCGGTATCCTGCGCTCGACGACACCGCCGACCGCAGCGAGTGCCGCACGGCGTTGTGAGGGGCGCGCGCCGGATGCGAACTTCACCAGCACTCGACCGGGAACGAACTCGGACGACGCAGGGACGGACGCAGCCGGCGCGGGCACGGCAGCCCCCCCTGCCGCTGCGACACAGATCGCGAGGACGGCCCGTCGAATCCTGCTGCTACGCATACGTCGGCGCTCCACCGGCACACCGTGCGCGCCGGGTTCCGGTTGGGCGAGCGTGAGTTCCCATGCGTCGCTCAGGCGCAGTACCGTCCGGCGACTGCCTGCCCAAGCGTGAACTCAAGCGCGGGGCTCGGCATGGAAACCGCGGACGTGCGACCATTCGGGACCGGGAGATTCTGTGCCGGGATCATGACTCCGGCTCCCGCGATCACAATCTTCAGCGCGGCAACGTCCACCCGCTTCGGTTCCGAAGTTGCCGAGCGCGCGTGCGCGACGATCGAAACATACCCCGGCTGATCGAAGATCACCGTGTTCGGCTGGTAGGACTCTCGAAGCGGAATCGGACCGATCACCGTGTCCGGCACCCCCTGTCCGGGATTGGACAGCAGAATCGAGATCGACGCGTTCTGGAGATTGACCGCGGAGGCGGTGGCGGTACAAGTCGCGGAGGCAACAGTTTCAAGCGACTGCGCGCCGATCGACACCACTACCTTCTGCGACGGATCGGCAAACGCCACACTAACGCCGGCCAAGCGGACCTCGGACGTTACCTTGCCCCGTGAGGCAAACGTGCGCAGCGTGGCACCCGCCGACGGCGAGCCGCCGCCGGGGTTGTCGAGGGAAGTGACCTTCGCCTCCTCGAAGTCGTCTTCGGAGTACTGGTACCCGGTGTCGGCCGCGTCGGCCCGGTACCGGTCCAGTTCTTGCGTCGCTTGCATTGACGTCCCGCGCCGGACCTGGCCGTTCTCCCCGTGGCTCGCATAAACATCGCCGGCGTTGGCCCTGCCTTCGTACGCTCCGTCACCGACAACCGTGAAGTTGTCGAACCACGCGCGCGTTCCCGAAGTTCGCAGCCCAACCGCGCCGGAGTCGTAAGGCAGACCCGGGAAGGGGTCGGCCGCCGTCGGAGTGTCGCCCGAGGGAACATCGGTGTGATCGATCACCATGCGTCCGTCCACGAAGGCCTGGATGCGTCCGCCGGCGACGACCACCTTGTACCGATGCGGCTTGCTGAGATCCGCCCACGTAGGCGCCATCTTCGTCGACAACAGGAAGTACCCGCGGCCGATGCGCTTCCACAGCGCATAGATCTTGCCGGTGGGAAAGTCGCCATTGATCCCCGTGACCACGGCACTGAAGAGATACAGGTTGTCCTTGTCGGCAACCCCTTCGGTGACCGGCGCGCGGAAGACCATGCCGACGCTGACTCCCGGAGGCAGGTCACCAAGCGCCGTCTGTGAGTCCATGATGGCTGCGGTTACCTCGGCGGTGAACGTGCGGAAGACCCTGCCGCGCACGAACAGCATCGGCTCATTGGGCACCGCGGCGCGTGATTGCTGGACAAGAACCCGATTGGCCCCGGCCGTCGGCGTATCGCTCATCGACTGGTCCTCAACGGTCCACGCCCCGCTCTTGATCTCCCAGGAGTCGGTGGGATTAGTTCCCGGCAACGGACCGGGAGCCTCGACGTCGAAGTTCGTCTGGAAACCGCTCGTGATGGGATGCGCAACACCGGTGCCCGATACCGCGAGCCCGAGCGCAAGGACGAAAGACGCCGCGCTCGCCCCCACTCGCTTGGATGCGCACCGCTTTGTTCTCATCACCGCTCCTTCGTCAACCCGCAACGGACGCCGACAGATGCGACGAACAATCGAAGGTTTCTCTGTTCAACCTGTCGCTCCTGCCACAGATGTGCCCAGAAACGCCATGTTTACCGGGTCAATCAAGCATGGTTACGCATTGCTCAGATTGCGGACCGAGGGCCCGTTCGTCGCGAAGCGGTGCGAACCTCCCCCGGCAATTGCCTACGAGCCGGGCGAAACGGGCACATCGAACTCGGCGGCTTTTGGAGGGGGCCCGAAGGCTCGCGCGCGCCCATGAGCGAGCCCCAGCTCGATCGCACGCGCGACCGGCTGAGAGGTCTGCGGTTGACTAATCCATCCGCGATACCGGCGCGAGATCGCCCGAAGCGTGCGAGCCCGCCGCACGCCCCGCAAGTGGTTGGCGACGATCAGGAATGAGTTGCGCACGAAGAAGTACTGGTACATCGGCGTCGCCTCGCCACCGAAGGAGACGCTGCGCCCGTGGTGGACGCGCGCGCGCGCAACCACGCCGATTCGCGAACCCGCGGCGCGCGCGCGCACCCCGAAGTCAACATCCTCCCACACGAGGAAGAACCGCTCGTCGAACAGACCAATCTCCTCGATCAGCGAGCGCCGGATCAACATCGCGCTGCCCGTGGCGTAGTCGGTCTCACAATCGCCGAGTTCGCCGAGAGGCTCATCCCGGCCTTGCGCATGCACCGCAAGGTGATCCAAATCGACGGTCGCGCGATAGAAGTCGACGATCGAGGGGTCGTCGCGGCACAGAGACACCGGTGCGGCGATCCCCCACTCCGGGTGATCCAGCAAAGCCTGGGTGAGCAAATCGAGCGCACCCGGTTCCACCACGACGTCGCTGTTAAGCACCAGCACCGCATCGGTCCCCCGGTCTAGGGCCAGGCGAATCCCGGTGTTGTTGCCGCCGGCATATCCCGCATTGACGCCGTTCTCGATCATCACGACGCCGGGGTACGCATCGCGGATCGCATCCACGGACCCGTCTCCCGAGGCATTGTCAACGACGATCGCGTCGACTCCGGTATCGCGAAGAGACGACAGCGCCGCGATCGTCTCGTGCGGCTGCCGCCAGTTCAGCACGACGGCCGTCGTCTTCACGCCCGCTCCCACTCCCCCGTCACGGAATCGCGCCGGCGGATCACCCGGGCCGGAACGCCTGCGACGACCGAGTACGCAGGAACGTCTCGCGTCACAACCGAGTTCGCACCCACCCACGAGTTGCGTCCAATCCGCACGCCGGCCAAGACCGTAGCGTGCTCCCCGATCATCACGCCGTCTTCGATGATCACTTCGGCCACACGGAAGGGTTGCTTCTTCAGCGGGATGACGTCCGAAGCTTCCTCGTATTCGTACTGGTGATCCTCGATACACACCCCGGACGCGATGCCGACATCGTCGCCGAGCACGATGCGCTGCATCGCACCGAAGTGAGCAAAGGAGTTGATCACGACCCGATCGCCGATCTCGATGCGCGCATCGCGCTCCGGAAGCGGCGGACCTTCCAAGTGTGGGTTCTCCGTAACGATCTCAATCCGGCAGTAGGGGTGGATCGTCGTCGCCGAGCCGACGAAAAGGCGCTCGGGATGATGGAACATCGAAGGCATTCGGATCAGCGACCCGACGCCGACGGATCCGAACTTCGGAGCGTCGCGGCGATCCTCGTAATCGTGGATACGCCGGTGCATGCGTGCAACGTAGTCCTTCACGGCCGTACCCCCGCCATCGAAAGCGCGTCCCCCAACCCCGTGGCCGCCGCAAGTCCGAAGGCGGCCTTGCGCAGCCGTTCCTTGCGATTCCGTCCGAAATCGCGGTGAAGGTTGAAGGTTCGCTCGAAGACTACTCGGAACCCGGCGCGCGCGAACACCGCGCGAAGGGTCGCCGGCGAGAACTGCCAGACGTGTCCCGTCGGTTGGATCCCATACCAGAGCGCGCGCTCATATCGCGCGCCGAAGGACCGGTAGTTCGGCGAGTTTGCGACGAACAGCATTCCGCCGGGACGCAATAGTCGTCTGCAAAGAGCAAGAGATTGGTCGAGTTCGGCGACGTGCTCGGCGGTTGCCGAGAGACAAACAATGTCGAGACTCTCGTCGGAAAACCCCGCGGAAACCAGCGGTGCTGAGATCATCTGCAAGCCGCGCGCGCGGCCGACTTCGGCTGCTGCTTCGTTCGGCTCCACGCCGGTCGCGTCGTAGCCGAGAGCGGTCGCCATGCTCACGATGGTCCCGATGTTCGCGCCGACATCAACGAAACGTCGGGGCGGCGGAGCGAGAAGGGTAATGTCGTCCATCGTGGAACGAAGCAATCTTTGGAAAAGCTCTTCCCGGGCAAGGTAAGTCTCGACGAACGCGTCGTCGCGATAAGAGCTGTGATCGTGGTCTTCGGGTGCCGGGGACGTCCGCACCAAGCCGCATGCCAGGCAGCGGATCAACGAGTACTCCAACGGCTCCGTGTTGACGCCGTAGGTGCAGTAGCGGTCCGCGCGCAGCACCCTGCGGTAGCGCGCGCCACCGCACGCGCACACCGTGGCTTGGGTGCCGGCGGCCTTGTTCACTGCACCTCCTCGGTCCCGTCGTCGCGAGGCTCCGGCAGATCCAGTTCCTCGTCGGCCCGCCGGTAGGTCTCCTGCAGGGGTTCCGGCCGGGTCTTCTCCCACACCTTAGCCACCACCAGCGCCTCATTGAACGCAAGAAGGACTGCCTCTACGGCGCCGGCGCCCCCTTCCGCACGCAAGCCCGAGCGCCACAAGCGAACGAAGGCCTTCGGAAACGCCGCAACAAGCGTGCGCGCCGCAGGAGGCTTCGCCCCGCGCGCGACCAGTTCGGAAGCCTGGAACTCCGTGTATGCATCGATCTTGCGCACGACCTCGGAGACCGACCGGTGCGTGAAGTGCACCAGAGGGGCCGACAGGCGTCCGGTCCGGCGCGCGCCCTCAATCCGCTCGTGAACCAAGCCGACCCAGCGCACCGCATCGCGTCGCATCAGCCGCACCGGCGCGTCGGGACCGCCCGGATGCCACTTCAAACGTCGCCCCAGCGCCATGCTCTCGCGCGGGACGGCGTAAGCATCTGCGTCGGGCGAGCCGGCAAGAAGCGACAGCACCTCACGCGCCAGAGCCGGCGTCACCCGCTCATCGGCGTCGACGAAAAGCACCCAGTCCCCGTGCGCCTGCTTGAGGGCGAAGTTCCGCTGGCGCGCGAAATCGTCGAAGGGGCGCCCGACGACTCGCGCGCCAGCAAGACGCGCAATCTCTACGGTGGCATCTGTCGAGCCACCGTCGATTACCAAGACCTCATCTGCGAACCGGCCCGAAGCGACGGCGCGCTCGATCATGCGCGCTTCGTCCTGGGCCAGAATCGCAACCGTCAGTCGCATTCGGCCTCCCGCCGCAGCACGATCTGCTCAACGATCGAACCAAGTCCAAATGCATCGGTCGCGCGCACCAGGATGTCGCCGGCGGCGCGGCGCGCGCGAACCGGAATGCGCCGTCCGAAGCGGGTCGAGGCGAGGATGTCCTCCCCGTCGTGCAGCCCCGGCGCGCGCGCGCTCCAAGTGGAGCGACACGCGGAAGCGAAACCTGCGGCGTCCAGCAATCGCCCGAGGGCGTCGGGCGTGTACCACACGCAGTGCGTCGGTGGAATCCAGTAGTTGAACCGTTCGCGCTTCACGCGCGCCAGCACACTCACCGGGTTCGGAGTCGCCACGACCAAAGCACCGCCGGGCCGAAGCAGGCGCCGGCACTCGGCCAGGAGCGGACGGGGATCCACCAGGTGCTCGACGACCTGCAGCAGCGCGACGGCGTCGTAGCCGCCTTCCTCCAGCCGAAGGTCCTCAAGCATCCCCTCGTGCGCCTCGAAACCGAGCCCGCGGGCATGCTCCACCGCGAACGACGATGGGTCCACGCCGACGGAGTCCCATCCACGCGCGCGCCCAGCCTCCAACAGGAACGCAGGACCGCTGCCGACGTCGAGCAAGCGTCCCGGGCCGACCCATCGCTCGACCGCGTCGAGCGTGCGATCGTGTTGCGCCAGGATCGGCTCACGGAGCGCGAACGCTACGTCGTAGGCCGATCCGTCGTCGAACTCCTCCATGCGAACGCCATCGGGCTGCGGCGACAGAGCGTGCAGCCCACACGTTCCGCAACGATCGATTCTCCACGCGTCCATGCGCAGAGCCGGACGACGGTCGCCGCCGCAGACCGCGCACGGGGACGCCACAGGGCTACGCACGATCGGTCACCGCTTCCGCCGCAACCGGCGCCGGAGGGCGGGCAGGCGCGATAGGCGCGCGCGCGCGCCGGATCATCGCACGCACGTCGTCCAGCTCGCCGGCCGCGAACATCAGCCCAAGGTATCCGGCTACTCCCAAAGCCCCGACCGCGACCAACTGCAGCGAGTCGTGCACCACGAACCGAGCGAAGCTCGCGACGACGACTGCGGGAATCGCCGACAAGACCAAAATCCGAAGCAGCGGCCGAACGAAGTTCACACGCACAACCTTGTTCATCTCGCGCACGCTGAGCACCGCCAACCACGACACAGCGAACATCCCGAGCGCGAATCCGTCCTTGCCGATCCACAACGTCAGCGGCACCCCGAGCGCCCAACCGGCCACCGCCCAGATGAGCGTCAGCCGCAACACCGCTCGCGCGCGCCCTAGTCCGTACAACGCGCTGACGATCACCGTCGAGTAGGCCGCGTTCATCATCGGAATGCACAGCAGATAGAAGGAAGTGAGCCCGGGGAACCACTTGGGACCGTAGACGTGCTCGACGATCTGTCTGGCCAGCGCAGCCAGCAGCAACGTGGTCGGAAACACCGTCGCAGCAACCCACTTGATCGACTTCTCGATGGCATCCTTCAGCGCGGGAGGGTCGTCCTGCAGGCGCGCGTAGGCGGGGAACGTGACTCGGCTGACGATCGGCAGCAAGAACAGCGCGTTGGTCGCCATCCCGACGGCCCAGATCACGTAGCCGACGGACTTCGCGCCGGCGACGAACGCGATGAACGTCGGCACGAAATTGTCCTTGATCGCGTTGACGAATCCGTTCGCTTGGTACGGCAACCCGAAGGCAAGCATCGCGCGCATTGCCCGACGGTCGAGCCCGAGTCGCGGGCGCCACCACGACGACACGTTTATCACCAGCGCATGCACCGCGCGCGAGGCGAGGGTCGCCCACACGAAGCACCACACCGCGTCGTCGGCGCGCGCGAGCGACACGTTCGGATGGCGGAACGTGAATGCTAGAGGTACGGCGATCAGCACGTACACAAGCTGCCCCGACAAATCCGCGGCCGAGAGGCGGCCGAACTTCAGCTCTCGCTCCAGCCTGATCGACGGAATCGTGGTAAACGTCGAAAAGAGAATCGACGCGGCCAGCATGCGTACGGCAAGGACGTTGACTGTGTGCAAGTGGTAGGCGCGCACCAGGGGACCCGCAACAGCCCACAGCGTTCCGACCACGACGAGGTTCAGCATCAGACTGAGCGAGAACGCGGTTCGCAGATCCCGCTCGGTCAAGCGCTCGCGACGCTGGATCAGCGACGCGCCGAGCCCGAGGTCCGAGAGAAACCCCGCCATCCCCACAACAAAGCTGACGATCGCGTAGATGCCGAAGGTCTCCGGCGCCAGCCAGCGAGCAAGCAAGATGTTGCCCGCCATCTGCAGGCCGCGCTGCCCGATCGTACGCACGAGCAGGGTTCCGAAGCCGCGCATCGCCAGGCTCTTGACTTGCGAGGAATCAAGTTCGGGGTGCGCGGTCGGACCGGCATCCAGCTCCGGATGCTCGACGACGCCGGGTGCGACTTCAGGAGGCATGCGCGTGCTCCACGGAACGCCCGGCCGCCAAAGCCTCGTAGGTCAGTTCGATGCGTTCGGCAACGCGTGCGAGTGCGAATCGCCGCTCGGCGCGCGCGCGGTTGAATGCCCCCATAGCTTCCGCGCCGAGCGGATCGGCCAGGACCGACGCGAGCGCATCCGCCAGCAATCGCTCGTCTCCGCGGGGGACAAGTCGTCCGCCGCGGCCATCCACGATTGCGTCGGGAATGCCTCCGGATCCGGTAGCGACCACCGGACGTCCACTCGCCATCGCCTCGACGACGGTCATGCCGAAGGGCTCCCCAAAACTGGGCTGGCACACGACGCGCGCGCGCGCATAGATCTCCGGCGCTTGCGCCGGCTCGACCGCCCCAATGAATTCCACCGCAACCCCGAGTTCGCGCGCGCGCGCCTCGAGCGCCGGCCGCAACCCGGTCGGATCGTCGCCGGCGATCACCAGGCGCGCGGCGGGAATCCGGCGCAGGACATGCGGCATAGCTTCCAGCAACACGCGAACACCCTTGCGCTCGGACAAGACCGAGAAGAACACGATCACCGGATCGTGCGGCAGCGGGGTCGCGCCGAACCGCTCGACGTCCACGCCGAAGGGGATCTCAACGGCGCGCTCACGAACCTGCAACGGGATCGCCTCGTACGAGGAGGACCCGGTCACCAAGATCCGATCCGCGCGCGCCAGCGTGCGTCGGTGCAGCCTCGCCTCAATCGAATCGGTAACCACGGCTGCGAGGCGCGCGGCCGGTTTCCCGCGGCGCGACGCGACCTGCGGCCAGGGCAGGTTCACGGGCCCGACGACCAGCGGAGCACCGCCGGCCAGCGTGTATCCGTCCGCGGTCGTGAATGGGAACAGCAAGTGCACAACGTCGAGGTTCTGCGTAGCGCAGTCGCGCGCGATACGCCGGGCAAACGCAATGCGCCCCGCCCCGACCGTCGGGCCCCGGACCGAGATCTCCCGGACATCTATCCCGTCGAAGCTGCCCTCCGCGCGCTCGCAGTAGGCGATCACGTCGTGCCCGCGAGCCGCCAGCGCGCGCAAGAGTGCTGCCGCGATCAGCGCTTCACCGTTCGCGGCGCGATCCGACAACAGGCGCGCGGCAGGCACGAATGCGACGCGCATCTACGCGACCCCTTCGGCCATTTGCGGGGACTGCCCGGTCGCCCACGCAACGGTGCGCGACACACCGGCCTCGAACGAGACTGCCGGCTCGTATCCCAGTTCTCCGAGTCTCGAAATATCGGCCACCATCCGCTCGGAATCGCCGGGGCGGACGGATCCGGTAAACACGATCTCCGGCGTCACTCCCATCGCGCGCGCGATCGTTTCGGCGAGTTGCGCGATCGTGACCATGTGGCCGGAGCCGACGTTGAAAGCCTCCCCGCGCGCGGGCGCGCAGTCGGCCGCGACGATCGTCGCCGAAACGACGTCGTCCACGTACCCCAGATCGCGCAGTTCTCGCCCCGTTCCGAACACCTCGACCCGCCGTGGGTTCACTCGAAGCTTGTTCACGAGGTCGTACACAACCTGCTTGCGCTGGCGCGGCCCGTAAACCGGGAAGTAACGCAAGACGGTGGCGCGGATGCCGTGCAGAAGCGACGCGACGCGCACATGCTCCTCAGCGCAGAACTTGTCCACACCGTAGGGCGACACCGGCGACGGAGGGCACTCCTCGCGAATCGGTTGCACGTTCGGCTGACCGTAGATCGCCGCGCTCGAGACATGCACCAACCGAGGGCGGGACGAGAGGTCTCGCAGAGCCTGAAGAATCAGCAGCGTCTGCTCGGCGTTCGCACGCAAGTCTCCGATGGGATCATCGACCGAAGGCGGAACGTATGCCGGCGAAGCCAAGTGGAATACGACGTCGTACTCTTCCTCGGCAATGAGTCGAGCGGCAACGCCGCAGTCACCGAGGACGAAGCGAACTCGGTTCGCGACCGCCGACAAGTTCTCGGTGGTCGAGTTTCGAAGATCGTCGAGCACTGTCACTTGATCCCCGCGCGCGATGAGGCGCTCAACCAAATGACTGCCGACGAACCCGGCTCCGCCCGTGACGAGCACGCGGGCCGGCACATGATGGCTCAAGACGGTCGCCCCTTACTCCGTCGTGGCGCCGGACCGACACGGCGCTCACAGTTCTCAACGAGCGGGCCGCGCGCGCGCGACGCCCGGCGGCCTGCGCGCGAAAGATTCGCCCGGGCAAACCGTGACACAGACAGCGAAACGGGCGGGTGCGTGCATCCGCGTCCCCGCGCCGCTACGTTTGCGCGCGTGAACCAACCTGCGGAGGACGCGTGAGCTACTTCCTGGACCTCGTAAACGGCTACTGCCGCACCTACCGCGTCGACGCGTCCGACCGGCGCCGTATGCTCGCCCGCTACCCCTTGTTCAAGTTGGCTTGGCTGGCGGAATCCGGTTCTCCCTCCGCGCGACGAGCAGCCGAGGCGGCGCTCTCTCCACTGCGTCGTTTCGGGTTCACCCAGCACATCCCCGCTGCGGACGACACCCCAATGACACTGCGCGTCACCTTCGCGCGGGATGATTTGGCCTCGTTCCGCGAGGTCTTCTTCGGCGGCGAGTACACCTCTCCATTCGACCTGTCGAGCGCGCGCACCTACGTCGACCTCGGCGCCAACACCGGAATGGCCGCTTACCACTTCGCAGCGACCTGCCGACTGGACACCGTGCTTCTTGTGGAGGCGAACCCGAGCCTGGCCGAGGAACTGCGAAGCAAGTTCCCGCGCGCGGCAGTGGAGCACGTCTGCGTGGTCGGCGATCCGCCACCGGGCGGGGTCGCGTTCACAATCGGGTCCAACCCACGGCACGGCAGCGCGCGCGCCGATGCCGGACCCGGACACACCGTGGTCGTTCCCGGGATCCGCCTCGGCGAACTGCTCGACCGCCACGGCCTCGATCATGTTGACGTTCTGAAGATGGACATCGAGGGATCCGAGCACGAGGTCCTCGCGCGGGACGGAGCCGCCCTGGCGCGCGCGCGTCGGCTGTTCGTCGAGGTCCACGGCGACACCCGCGCATGCGGCGAGTTCGTGCGCGGCATTGAGCATCTGGGCTTCAGCGTCGCAGTGCGCCGCGCGCGCCCTGAATTCGGCTGCGAGACATTCGCGGCCGAGCGACGAGCTCCTCCGCTAGCGCCGCCCGGGATCGGTTCGGGGGTCGTGACGTCCAGCCCGTGCCCTACATCGGGCCTCACCCGTGATCCCCTCAACACACCCGAGCGATCCCCTTGACCAACCGACGCGGCCAGCATTATGTTCCGGAATGTCGGTGGCTTCGACCTGGGGAGGGTTTCAATGGCCATCAGCAGACGTCTCATGGTTGGAATGCTCGTCGCGGCGCTTGGTGTCGGTGCCTCGCCAGCTTGGGCCGGACCCGAGTCGGACAACGACCCCTGTCACGCTGTCGACGCACCTTGCCAGGCAATCGATATCGTGATGGACGGAACAGGCGGATTCGATCCCCCGCTCCTCAACTGGGGTGGAGCCGCGAAGTCCTGGACGATTTGTCGCGGGGGTGGAGGCGGTTTGATTCAGTGCGCCGGAGCGTTTCTTTACAATCTGGGAATGTGATGCGCGATGGAGCTTCTTGACAAAGGCCGGGACAAGCTGCATTGCTCCTTCTGTGGACGCGCAGGATCGGAAGGGCAAGCGCTCGTCGCCGGGCCGGGAATCTACATCTGCGACAAGTGCGCCCGCAAAGCCGTCAGCCTGGCCGAAGGGAGCAAGCCGAACCGCTGACGCGGGTGCGACACGACAGTTTGTCATTACTCTTCCTTTCGGGAAACGGATCGTCCATCTTGCGGCTGAGAATTGTGCATCCGACTTGTCAGATGTCTACGGACTGATCTTCGACTTCGACGGCCTACTGGTTGATACCGAAGTGCCCGATTTCTCCTCGTGGGAGCGGGTTTATCTCGCGCGCGGAGCCAAACTGACGTTCGAGGACTGGGCGAAGTGCATCGGAACGGTCGGCGCCTTCGATCCCGTGGCCCACCTGGAGTCGGCCCTCGACCAGACCTTGGACCGGGCGGTCCTACAGGCAGAGCACAAGGTGGCCTTCCGGGAACTGATGAACGGATGCCGCCCGATGCCGGGCGCCGCCGAACGTATCTCCGAGGCGCGCGCTGCCGGACTTCGCGTCGGCATCGCCTCCAGTTCGACGCGCTCCCACGTCGAGCGCTACCGCACCGCAGCCGGGTTGGAGGAGTTCGATGCGATCGTCTGTCGCGACGACGTCGGCCGCGCAAAGCCGGACCCGGCCTCATATCGCGAAGCGCTCGCGCGCCTGAACCTGCGCCCCGACAACACCGTCGCCTTCGAGGACTCCCCCAACGGTATCCGCGCCGCCAAGGCCGCCGGCCTCACCTGCATCGCGATCCCAAACGCCCTCACCCGCCGCCTCCCGATGGAGGGCGCCGACGCCGTGCTGGAATCCCTCGCAGGCCAGACCCTGCCCGACATCCTGGCGCGCGCCGGCAAGGCCCTACCCCAGCGTTAGCGGATCCGCTAACATTGCGTCATGAGTGTCGCATCTGGACTGCTCGCCGACGCCCGGGCGCGCGCCGGACTCAGCCAGGCCGCCCTCGCGCGCAAGGCCGGCATCCCCAGGTCGGTTCTGAACGCCTACGAGCGCGGAAACCGCCAACCCGGCGCCGATGCTCTCGCCGCCATCCTCGCGGCGGCCGGATTCGAACTGCGCCTTGCCCCGCGCATCGACCTCGAGCGCAACGCGCGCGTGCTCTCCGAAGTCCTCGACCTCGCGGAGCGCCTGCCTTGGCGACCACGGCGCACCCTGTCGTTTCCGCCCTTCCATCGCGAAGTCGGATGAGCGTTCTCGCCGGTCGCCTCCTGGCGATCCACGTCGCCTTGGAGCGCGCCGGAGTACGGCACGCGTTCGGTGGAGCGATTGCGCTCGCGTACTTCACCGAAGAGCCGCGAGGAACGCGCGACCTCGACCTGAACGTCTTCCTCCCGTCCGATCGGGCCGACGAGGCGCTCGATGCCATGCCGAAGGGCGTCGCGGTGCGCAAGACCCATCGGACGGCGGCGAAGCGCGACGGACAGGTCCGCGTGATGTGGGACGACACTCCGGTGGACTTGTTCTTCGACACCCACGAGTTCCACCACGCCGCCGCCGAAGCCGTCGTGAGGGTCCCCTTCGAAGGCACCACGATCCCCATCCTCGCAGGGCACACACTTGTCGTCTTCAAGGCCATGTTCAACAGGACCAGGGACTGGGCAGACATCGAAGCGGTCCTGGAAACCCAGGCGCCCATCGGCGAGCAAGCCCTGACAATCTTGCGATCGCTGCTGGGAGCCGAGGATGTCCGCACTCTCCGGCTCGCCGAGTTGGTCGGCCGCGCGCGCGCTTAGCGCGCGCGCGCCAGGACGTACCAGCCGAGGGTGTTGTCTTTGGTTCGGTCGAGGCGGTCCAGCAGAGTCACCAGCGGCATAGCCGTGCGCATGAGCAAAGCGAAGGGTGAAAGCAGAACCGTCGCGATGCCGCGGCCGCGCGCGGTGCGCGACCACAGGTGTGGCGCGAGCGTTTGGGAAACCTGGAACAGCGCGACGGTGAACGCTCCGCCCATCGCGCGCATCTGAACGACATCAAGCCCCGCCTGCTCGAAGCAGTAGCGCAACCCGAATGAAGTGAAGCGGTAGTAGTCGTGCGGCTGCTGGTGCTGCGGCCACTGCTGATTGGTCGAGAGCAACACCGTTCCCCCCGGCCGCAGCACGCGGCGCATCTCGCGAAGCGCATCCACCGGTTCGGGCAGATGCTCGAGGACTTGCTTGGAGACGACCAAATCCGCGGCTCCGGACGCGAGTGGGAGCGCGGTCGCGTCGGCAACCGCGTCTAGAGCCGAATAATCCCAACCGGCATGGCCGATTCCTCTGTCAATCGCGACGTAGCGCGCGCGCGGAACGCGCGCGCGCAACTCCGCCTCGCCTGCTCCCACGTCGATCACAAGCGCGCCGTCGGCGACGTTCTCGACCTCGTCGAGGAACTCCCCCCAACCGCCGCCGAGCACCGCGTTGCGGTTCCACCATGCGCGCGCCCGTCCATTGAACCGACGACGGTCCATATCACGAAGCCACTGCTTCACGGCATCACCGACAGGTAGACGTCTTCGTGGCGCGCGCCCACGGCCGCGGGCGAGTAACGCTCGGAAACCATCTCGCGACCGGCGATGCCCATGTCGCGCGCGCCGCTCGGATCGCGCAGCATCTGGATCAGCGCCGATGCGATCGCCGCCGGGTCGGGAGGCTCGTTCGGCTGCGCGGGAACGATGATCCCGTCGCGCTCATGAGTGATCAAATCGCGCGCGCACCACCACTCGGCTGCGACGACCGGCGTCTCGTACTGCCAGGCCTCTAGGATCGCGACCGGCATGATCTCGCTCGTCGACGGCAGGCAGTAGACGCTTGCCGCGCGATGCCACGCGGCAACCACGTCGTCGGCGACCATGCCGACTTCCACGATGCGATCATCATCTACCTCCGCGAAATCGGCCTTAGATGCCTCGGTCCGCGGACCGACGAAAGCGAATCTCGCGTCCGGGACTTCCGCCCAGACCGCGGGCGCAGCCTCCAGTAGTGCGCGGTAGCCCTTGTAGGGCTCCTTTACTCCGAGGAACAGCACTAGCGGCGCATCGTCGATGCCGTACGCCGCGCGCACATCGGGTCCACCCTTGGGAAGCGGTGTCACAGGAACGCCGACCACATGGATCTTGCTCTCGTCGATTCCAAGAGCCGCGTATAACGCAGCCTCGGATGGAAGCAACGCGCACACGGCGTCTGCGCTCTTGTAGAAGGCCACGTTCATGTCGTCGTCGCCCCACGCGCCGGGGTGCGCGAACGGCGTGACCACGAGCGGACGGCTGTGCTCAAGCGCCGCGCGACCCGCGGCCCAGTTCAAAGCCTCGCCGCCCCAACAGTGCACGACGTGCGGCTCGCCCCAGTCCTCGGCGAGGCGCGCAGCGACCGCGTGCACGTAAGCCGGCGCAGTCGCGCGGCGCAAGGCGCCGTACCCGACTCGGCGAAGCCCCGGGACGGCCATCAGCGACATCGGAACCGCGGCCGCGATCCCCGAGATCCCCATCGGAACCGGACGGACCTCGACGTGGTCGATCCACATCGGGGCAAACGACTGCGCGCCGAGCGTCGCGTTCAAGCGGGTGAGCGGCGCCGCGTCCACGCGCGCGGCCCACACCCGGACGTGATGCCTGCGCGCAAGCTCGCGCGCAACGACACGCAACGCGGTCGCGATCCCCCCGGGGCCGGGGAAGGAACGGCGCACGACACACGCGATATCCATCAGATGTCCCAAGAAAACGAGCGGAAGTGCGCTGCGCCGCGCGCAACCCAGTAGGTCTGCACGAACGGATGTGCCGCGGCTTGCATCATCGACAGCGGATCGTGTGCACGGTACGCGTGAGCGACGCGCTTGGCGAACAGGCCGGCCGGGAGCGCGGCGACGGCGGCGGGAATCCACCACCCAGCCGCGGCGAACACGCACACCGCGCCTACGGACCCCATGTACTTCAAATGCAGCGGCGGCAAGCCGGGCACCACTCCGCGCAAGTGGCGCCGGTACATCTCCGGATGCTTCTTGTACAGCAGCGGGTTGTAGAACCGCTTGCGCGCCTCGCGTCCGAACTTGCGGCGCCCGATGGGAAGCACCAGGTGCCGCACCACGACGTCGGGATCCCACACGATGCGCGCTCCGCGGTCGAGCAAAGCGAACGCGACGTCGGAATCCTCCAGGAACGCCAGGCGGAATCGTTCGTCAAACCCGCCGACCTCATCCAGGGCCGAACGCCGGTACAGCATGTTGCAGGTCATCCATAGACCGCCGGTCTCATTGCGCATCTGGTGCGTCAGCGTGCCGGGGTCGCCCTTGGGCAGCGTCCGCCCTTCGACTCCCGTGCTCTCCAAGTCTGCATCCAACGCGGCGAGCCCGCGAGCAAGCCAGTCGGGATCGGCTTCGCAATCCGCGTCGGTGAACGCGATCACCGAAGCGCGCGCCGCGGCGATCCCTGCGTTGCGCGCGGCGGCCGGACCCTTCTTCTGCGGCTGCGCGATCACCCGCATGGGCGCGCGCGCACTGTGCGCAAACGCCTCGGCAACCTCACGTGTACGGTCGCGGGAACCGTCGTCAACCACGATGACTTCGTAGTCCTCGGGCGCGAGCGTCTGCGCATCGAGCGACGCCATGCACCCGGCGATCAAGCCGCCGCCGTTGTAGACCGGCACAACCACCGACACGCGCGGCACCGTCATCGCGACCCCACGGCTCGATACAAGGTGGTCAGCTTTTCGACGTGCGCCGCGAGCGAGAACTCGGTCTCGGCGCGCGCGCGCCCCGCGGCGCCCATTCGCGCGCGCGCCGACTCATCACCAAGCAGCTCTTCGAGCGCGCGCGCGAATCCACGCACGTCCCCGGTGGGCACCAACCGGCCGTTGAGGTCGTCGGTGAGCCACTCGCGGATCCCGCCGGAGTCGAACGCGACCACCGCGCGCCCCGCGGCCATAGCCTCCAAGCCGACGATGCCGAAGGGCTCCGGCCACATCGAGGGAACCGCGATGACGGCTGCGCGCGCGCGCCACCCCTCCAGCGCCTCGGGCGAAAGCCATCCGGTGAACGTGATCCTGTGCGGCCCGTAGACCGAGCGCGCGCGCTTCTCCAGCGCATCGCGCTCGTGCCCGCTGCCGGCGATCACCAAGTGCGCCGCAGTACGCACGCGCGCGACCGCCTCAATCAACTGGCGAAACCCCTTTTCTTTGTTCAGGCGCCCGCTCGCAAGAATCACCGGACGCGGATCGTCGTCGCGAGGGTCGAGCGAAGGCGTCGGCGGCGGAACCGGGTAGGGAGTCACCGTGATGATCGGCAAGTCCAGTCCTGCGCGCACCAACTCGCCGCGCATGTACTCACTAAAGGCCTGCAAGTGCAACCCAAGCACGGCCGCGCGCGCCGCGCGCCACTCTCGATACGGCCGAAGCGACGCGTTCGCGCGAAGCGACCCGCAGTGGCCGGCGACGTTGAATGCCAGACACCACGCGCCCGGGCGGATCGTGCAAGGTTTGCGCCACGCAGCCCAATACTTCGTGCCCGCGGGCGAATCCAACCGGTGATCGTGAACCGCGAGCAAGACCCGAGCCCGGCGCGCGACGGCCGGCGCCACCCAAGCCGCATCGGCCGTGTGAACGTGCACGACGTCGGGCCGGAAATCCTCGATCGCTTCGTCCAGAGCCGGCGCGCCCTCGATAGCGTCGCCGCCAGCAAGCGCCGGAATCGCGTACCCGGTCTCGACCTCGGGACGCTCCATGTCGGGATCGCTCCCGTACGCGAGCACAACCTCGTGCCCGTCTGAGCGCAACCCCTCGCACACCGCAGCGACGTAAGTCTCGGCGCCGCCTTTGACGCTGCCGTAGCGAGCGACCTGCAGAACCCTCACTGCGCCACCTCGAGAAGGAAGTCAAGCAGCGCGCGCGCGACGACCTGCGGGGTGAACCGCGCGGCAACGACCGCGCGCCCCGCCTCTCCCAGCGCGCGCCGGTGAGCGTCGTCGGCACACAGGCTCCGCAACGCTCCCGCAAGCGCTGCCGCGTCCCCCTCGCGAACCACTACCCCGCCGCCGGTCGCCGCAACCGTCGCCGGCAACTCGCCGGAGTCGCTAGCCACGACCGGAACGCCGGCCGCGTTCGCCTCGATCACAACCCGCCCGAACTGCTCCATCCACGTCGGCGTGGTGCGCGAGGGAACCGCGACCACGTCCATCGCGCCGTACCACGCAGGAACCTCGTCGTGCGGGATCGCTCCAAGAAATCGATGCGGGACGGAGCGCGCGTGCGCGATCCTTTGTGCTGCGTCTCGAAGCGGTCCATCGCCGACGACGAGCAAGGACCCGATTCCGGCGACGGCTTCGACGAGGTCGAGGATGCCCTTCTCGGGAACCAGGCGCCCGACGAACCCGATCACCGGACGCGGGAGCCCGGCCATGCGGGATCCACCCGAGAATCGCGAGAGATCAACCGCGTGGGGGAACTCGGCGACCGGCCCGCGGAATCCGTGCGCGCGCACCAGTTGCTCTGCGTCGCGGTTTCGCAGCGTCACGCCCGCCGCGCGCGAGAGCACCATCCGGCGAATGATCCCGAACGGCGGCGTCAAGCGGCGCTCGATGTTCTGGTTCTCGTGCACCACGAACGGCAACCCCGCCTTCTCGGCCAGGCGCGCCGCTTGCGCGGCGGCAAAGGAGAAAGGCTCCTCCTCCACAAAGATCACGTCGGGTCCGACGCGCGCCACCGCGCGCCGCAGTCCCGCGTACACCAGCAAGTGGATGCCGCGCTGCCCGCCGAGCGCCTGACGGTATCCACCGAGCAGCACCGGCAACCCGATCACGCGCGCCGCGCTCCCGGGGAGTTCTCTCAGGCGAACCCGCCCGCGGATGTCGGTCCGCAGGGCACGAGGAACGACGACGGTCACCGACGCGCCGGCGCGCGCCAGGGCGTCGTAAGGCTCCTGGTTCGTCTCCACGACCGCCGCGTGGCTGATTGCCAGGACGCGCAAGGTGTCTTGGTTCTTGGGCATCGTCACGAATAATAGGGGCCTGTGATCAATCAACTGGTGCGCTACGCCTCCGTGCTGCCGCTTCTTCGCGGCGAGCAGGGCCCTGTGCTGGAGGTCGGCAGCGGTTCAGACGGCATTTCCGCTTACCTAGAACACCGAACATTTGGGCTGGAAATCCGCTTTCCCGGGCCGCCTGGTCCCCTGTTAACCCCCATCCGAGGCACCGCCGTGGATCTGCCCTTTGCCGATCGCTCCGTCGACGTCGTGCTGATCATGGACACCCTGGAACACATCCCAAAGGACCTTCGTCGGCGCTGCATCGAAGAGGCAATGCGGGTCGCGCGGAGCCGCGTGATCGTTGGAGGACCAATGGGAGCGCCCTCGGCGGAGGCCGACGGGCGGTTGGCCGCGTACTACCGCAGGCGCAACCTTGAGCTCCCCGACTGGCTGGCAGAGCACCTCAATGAGAAACCGCCGGAACTCCAAGAAGTGACCGAGCCGCTGCGGGCGGCAGGGTGGACGGTGCGCGCGCGCGGCAACGAGAACCTGCCGCTGCACCTCGCCATCATGCGATTGGAGACCCGGCGGTTCTTCTTCCGCGCCTTCGGACGTGTCCGCCGCCACACGCCCGCGGCAGCCGCCGCCGTGGCGCGCGCGCTGAGCTTCGGCCCCTACTACAGCTACTTGGTCGAAGCGACCCGGTCCCAGACTTCTTCGACGCGACCCACGATCGAGCCCCAGTCGTAGCGCGCCGCGATGTGCGCGCGCCCCGCCGAACCCAGGCGCGCGCGCCGCGCCGGGTCCCGAAGCAACGTCACCACCGCGCGCGCAAACTCCTCCGGCTCGTCGCCCAGCAACAGATGCTCGTCGTCGGCCAGACCCAGACCCTCGGCCCCGACCGTGGTGGACACGACGGCGCGCGACATCGATAGCGCTTCGAGGATCTTGTAGCGCGTGCCCGTCCCAACGCGCACCGGGACGATCGACACCGGGGCGCGCGCCAAGTGCGGCCTCACGTCCTCGACCCGCCCGAGCACCCGCACCCCGTCGCCGAATGACTCCGTGGCCGCAGTGCCCACGAGGTCCAGGCGCGCGCCCGGCTCCTCGCGCCTCACCAGAGGGAGCACCTCGCGCGCGAACCAGCGCATCCCATCCAAGTTCGCGTCGTAAGTCATCGGCCCGACGAACAAGATCACCCCGGGCTCCTCGGCAACCTCCGGCATCGGACTGAACGAAGCGACGTCGACCCCGTTGGGGACCTCGACTGCGTCCACCCCAGTGAGTCCGCGCAGGAACACCCCGTCCATCGCGCTCGAAACCAAGACCGCCTCGGGGATGCGCGCGCACCGAGTCTCGTACGCGCGCGTCTTGAGGAACTCCAGGCCCATCAGCGCGCGCTGCTTGCGTGTGTCACCGTGGCGCCGCACGCGGCCAAACCACCGCGACGCGACGTCCTGCAGATCCAGCACGCGCGCCGGTCCGGCGGGGATGTCTCCGAGGTACTGCCCCATCTCGGTGGTCTCTACCTGCACCACGTCGGGGTGGAAACGCTCGACCGCATCCCGCACCGCCGCATGCATCTCCGGCGAGTCCATCCACGAGACAAACGCCGGCAACCGCTGAAGTTTCTCACGGTAGAAGACCGCCGCACCCGTCGGACCGCCGGGGCGCGCGCGCTTCGGCGGCGGCGCCAACACGATCCCCGGATAAGGATTCTCGTGCGCCTGTTGCTCCGCCGACGTGAAGGCAACCAACGAAACGTCGTGACGCTGCGACAAGCGCGACATCAAGTTGAGCAACCGCGTCCGTCCCCCCGACCCCGGCGTCGGAAGATACGGAGCAACAAAAAGCGCGCGCACGGTCAGAGAGACCCCCACATCTAGTCGGGATCCCCACCAGGCCATATTCGCAACCTGGCCTCGTCGATCACCCAGAGCCTGCCACGAATGGGCTCCTGGTGAAGCAGTGCGGCGACCGACGCGGCTAGCTCCCGGACGAGCGTGGGGGTCTGACGATGTGGGCGAAGGACAACGATGCCGGCCGCGGACTGGGGAGGATGAGTCAGGATGTCCCCGAAGTCCAAGTCAAGAGTGACCAGGAGACGTCCCTCCGATGCAGCCGCGCGAAGCACCGCGTCATCACTAGCTCCGAGCAGATCCTCCTCGGCAACCGTTACTACATCGTGGCCCGCGCTCCGCAGGACATCACGAACCGAGTCGGGAATGTTCTCGTCGAGCTTGACCGACGCCACAGTTACGCGCTGAGAGGCACGATCCGGTCGCGCGCCAGGTCGGCCGCATACCCGAGAGCTGCCGGTACTGCTTCTGCGGGGAGACTCGGGTAATCCCGATGGAGGTCCTCAGCACTGACGCCGGCTGCGAGACTGTCCAGGACTACGGACACAGGGATCCGTGTTCCCCGGAATCGCGGCGCCCCGTGAAGCGTGTCGGGAGTCGCGACAATGTGGTCGGCCCAATCCATGAGTACCTCCTTGTCCCCAAGTGTAGGCCAATCCCCGCCCAGCACGCCCTCGAACGGGCCCGGTCCTCAGCAAACGTCACGATCGCCGCAGGTGACTTGAAGCCGCGCGATTCACCCCGCGCGCGATCTCCGCGACTCCTCCTCGATCCGCTCGGCGAGGAACATCTTAAGGAGCGACTGATACGGGAGTCGCCCGCGACGAGCTTGCGTTCACGATCGGCGGCAAACGCGAGACACGCGCGAATGTCTTCCAACTCAAGGTCGGGAAAGTCGCGCGAGATCTCTGATTCACTCATCCCCGAGGCGAGATAGCCCAACACGTCGTACACCGTGATTCGCAGCCCGCGAACGCAGGGCTTTCCCCCGCGCTTCCCGGGCTAGATCGTGATCCGATCGTGGTAGTTCCATGATTCGTATTGCACCGGGCACTCCAACCTCGACGAGCTGGGCACTCCCCCGGTCATTCCGGCGAGGCTTGGGCGTCTGCGGAAACCCGCTTGAGTTTCGGTCGGATCGCAGCGAAGTAGATGATTGTGCCGATGAATCCAAGGAACAGCTGAATCAAGATCCACACGACCTTGTTCTGGCTGGCTCCCTGCCACTGCGTCTCGGGGCGGAGCGCCGCATCGATGATGCCCCAGATGGGCGAGACGAACACGACGAGCAAAACGAGTAGCTCTTGCGGTCCGACATCCACTCCCAAGACCATGAGTTCCCCCTGCCTCAGCCGCGACTCCTGCCTATGCGGACCTCAATAAGATCACGCGCGGACAGGATAGCGCGCGCCTGGCAATGCTCGACATGTTTGTAGTCCAATCATTGTGCCAATCCCCGGCGGAAGTAAGGGAGCGGAAACCCTCTCTGCTTCCTCCCCCCTCGGGCTAAACGTCATTATCCACCGGATGCCTCAGTTGGACGCTCCGCCCATATAGAACGGCGCGCGCACCGGCGTTCTTAGGGCGCGCGCGCGCCAGTCGGGGCCTACCACAGTGGAGGCGAGGACAGCCGTCGGGGGGCTGCAGGCGACAGTAGTCCAACCGGCAAGGCTGGGTGGGGATCCTCGGTGGGTGACCCTACCGATCGACAGCCGCGCAGTTTCCCGATTTCTCTTCAGTGGAGATCTTCGTGGGGGGGTCGCTGTCCGTCCATCGTCCCAGCCGCTGACCCGCGCGAGGCGAAGCCGAGCGTCAGTTCCAGCCGCGCTTTGGGCGGCGATCCATCGAGTTCATGGGCCGCAATCGACATCCTCATCGCGAGAGATGTGTCTTATCGCGCCATCGGTCAAGTTCAACTCCCAGAGATTCGAGACACCTACACACCCATCTCCGCCGGAGGACTGGAATCTCATCCTGCTGGCACTGAGGAATCGAATAGAGGCGATCTCCAGGGAGTCCATCTCATCCTTCTCACTGCGCCACCGCGCAACGAATCGCGTCTGTGGATCGGCGCCGTTGGCGTAGGCTGGTTCGACGAAAAAATAGCAGTACTCCGACGTGTACATGGATCCACAGGCCGCATCATTCACGCAACGTTCCGGCTCACCTTCACTTCCGCAATCTGCCCTTGCGCGTTCAGTTGCAATGATTAGGTAGTAAGGCGCCTTCGTGTTCTCCACCACGCCGAGCACGCGGTACGCGGAATTGACGAACTCATCGACAAGACTGTGCCGAGTGGATACGGGAGTCGGATTCCTGGATGTGGTCGGCGATGCCACTACTGGGCCGGACGGTGAGGCGGTCTGTGGCGGAATCACAGACCCAGACGGGGAGCCGCCACAGGCGCTCACGGCAAGCGCTGCCGCCGCTCCAATCACCACACCGAGCCGGGCTCGGTCAACTCTCCTCATCATCCCAGGTCCTCCCAACGTCTCTGCACGTCAGAGGCTGGACGCCGAAGGGGGACAGTCGGGACTGCCCCCGATCTGGTTGACTCGTAGCTTGTGAGCCTTTCACGCTGCAAGGGCTCCTTCGTACACGGCCTCAAACTCTACGGGAGTTAGCCGCCCGAGGCCGCGTTGGCGGCGGCGGCGGTG
>Ga0265292_1000500_pt1 | contig 54810 bp, 47 predicted proteins | sample Munlanlewell296A_FD_189080 | JGI IMG/M metagenome (GOLD analysis project Ga0265292, IMG submission 189080) | Leachate microbial communities from a municipal landfill in Southern Ontario, Canada - Leachate well 296A | ecosystem: Engineered > Solid waste > Landfill > Unclassified | place: Canada... | reverse complement strand
GGTAGGCAAGTTTCCTTTTACAGCCTCCGGAAAAGCCAGTGCCGCCGGAGAAAAGGATGGATTTGTGAAGCTCATCTTCGACTCAAAGCATGGTGAATTGTTAGGAGCACATCTGATCGGAAGCAATGTCACTGAAATGATTGCCGAAATAGTTGTGGCCCGAAAGCTGGAAATCACGGGACACGAGCTGATCAAAACGGTTCATCCCCACCCCACCATGTCAGAAGCAATAATGGAAGCTGCAGCTGCTGCTTTCGGAGAAGTCATTCATCTTTAACAAAATGACAGGCGATAAGTACATTGAAGTTACCGGGGCACGGGTGCATAATCTTCGTAATGTTGATGTAAAAATCCCCCGGCATAAACTTACGGTAATTACCGGGCTAAGCGGTAGCGGAAAATCTTCCCTCGCTTTTGACACGATCTATGCCGAAGGCCAGCGAAGATATATGGAAACTTTCTCGGCCTATGCCCGTCAGTTTCTCGGAAGCATGGAGCGACCGGATGTGGATCAGATCACCGGATTAAGTCCGGTGATTTCGATTGAGCAGAAAACTACCAGCAAGAATCCGAGAAGTACCGTCGGCACTACCACTGAAATATATGATTTTTTAAGACTTCTGTACGCCCGTGCTTCGGAAGCTTTTTCCTGGGAAACAGGAGAAAAGATGGTACGGTATACAGATGATCATATCCTGTCGAGAATTCTTGACAAATTTTCCGGTGAAAAGATCCTGATTCTCTCCCCTCTGGTAAAATCAAGGAAAGGTCATTATAAGGAATTATTTGAACAGATCCGTAAAAAGGGATACATCTATGCCCGTATTGATGGTGCAATCAGGGAATTATTGCCAGGGCTGAAACTCGACCGGTATAAAACCCACAATATTGAGATGGTTGTGGACAGGCTGGTGGCCAGTCCGGATCAGTCCGGGCGAATGAAAGATTCGATCCAGACCGCTATGAAGGAGGGAAAGGGAGTGATCCTGATCACCGGATTTGAAGGACAAATGCCCACTTTCTTCAGCCGCCACCTGATGTGCCCGACCACGGGAATTTCATACGATGAGCCGGCACCAAACAGCTTCTCATTTAATAGTCCTCAGGGAGCCTGCCCGGTTTGTAAAGGATTGGGCTATGTGCATGAGATCGACAACAGCAAGATTATCCCAGATGATAAAATAAGTATAAAGGATGGAGGGATAGTTCCTTTGGGCAAATACCGTCAGAGCATGATTTTCTGGCAGCTTGAGGCGATCGCCCGGAAATATGGATTTAAACTTGATGATCCTATATGCGATCTGCCTGATGAGGCCCTTCAGATTATCCTCCTTGGATCCGAAGAATCATTCAAACTCGAAAATACTCCGTTGGGTTTATCATCCAACTATTTTCTGAGTTTTGAAGGGATCGTAACCTACATCGGCCAGCAAAAAGACGAATCGACCTCGAAGAAGGCACAAAAATGGGCGGATCAATTTATCCGAACCACCCCCTGCCTGGAATGTGAAGGCACAAGGCTCAAGAAGGAATCGAGGTATTTTCGATTGGATAATAAGAATATTGCCGAGCTGGCAGAAATGGACATATCGCAGCTGCTGATTTGGTTCGAAGGGATCGAATCCAGGCTGTCATCCACCCAGCAGCAGATTGCCAGGGATGTACTGAAAGAGATCAGGGCCCGCCTTAAGTTTCTGCTGGATGTAGGGTTAAATTATTTATCTCTGAACCGGGCAACCCGGAGCTTATCTGGCGGCGAAGGGCAGCGGATCCGGCTGGCCACCCAGATCGGATCTCAACTGGTTAATGTCCTGTATATTCTGGATGAGCCCAGCATCGGGCTGCACCACCGGGACAATCTCCAGCTGATCGGTGCCCTGAAACAACTCCGCGACCTTGGAAATTCAGTGATTGTTGTTGAGCATGATGAGGATATGATCCTCTCGGCTGATTATATCATCGACATGGGCCCTCATGCCGGTCGACATGGCGGCATGGTGGTTGCTACCGGAAAACCCGCTGAGATTATACAGGCAAATACCCTGACCGGTGCTTACCTGAAAGGAGAGAAGAGGATCGAAGTTCCGGCCATCCGCAGGAAATCCGATGGCAAACAGTTGATACTTAAGGGAGCCAGGGGGCACAATTTAAAGAATGTAGACATCAGCATTCCCCTTGGAGAGTTTATTTGTATTACGGGCGTTTCAGGCAGTGGAAAATCATCCCTGATTAATGAGACTCTGCATCCCATCCTGAGCCAGGCCTTTTATAATTCAGTTCAGGATCCTCTACCCTACGAGTCGATCAAAGGCATTGAACTGATTGACAAGGTAATTGTGGTGGATCAATCACCGATTGGCCGTACACCCAGATCTAATCCGGCAACCTATACCGGGGTATTTGGGGAAATCAGAAATTTGCTTGCAAAACTGCCGGAATCCCAGGTAAGGGGCTATGAACCGGGACGATTCTCATTTAATGTCAAGGGTGGGCGATGTGAAACCTGTCAGGGAGCAGGGGTAAAAACCATTGAAATGAATTTTCTCCCCGATGTGTATGTGCATTGTGAAGCTTGCAACGGGAAAAGGTATAACCGTGAAACACTGGAAGTCAGATATAAAGGAAAATCTATTTCTGATATTCTGGACATGACCATCAGCCAGTCGATGGAGTTTTTCGAGAACTCCCCTAATATTGTTAGGGCCTTGCGTACCTTGAACGACGTTGGATTGGGTTATATCACACTCGGCCAGTCATCCACCACCCTCTCCGGAGGCGAATCACAGCGGGTCAAGCTCGCCAACGAACTGGCCAAAAAGGATACCGGGCGGACGCTTTATATTCTGGATGAACCGACTACCGGGTTACATTTTGAAGATATCCGGGTATTGCTCGGTGTGCTGAACAGACTGGTTGAGAAAGGCAACACGGTTGTTGTGATTGAACATAACATGGAAGTCATTAAGGTGGCAGATTACATTATAGATATGGGCCCTGAAGGCGGACTTTCCGGTGGAAAGATTGTAGCTGCAGGAAAACCGGAGGAAATAATTCTTAACAAGGATTCGTATACCGGGAAATTTCTGAAAGAAGTATTAATTTCATACCAAAAATCAAATAAGGCAATATGAATCAAGATGATATGATCCGGGATGCTTTTAAGAACAAATCCTGGAACGAATTAAAAACCGAAAATTCCTGGCAGATTTTCAAAGTCATGGCCGAGTTTGTCTATGGTTTTGAAAAGCTTGGCAAGCTAGGGCCCAGTGTGGCCGTGTTTGGTTCAGCCCGAACAACGCCTGACAATAAATATTATATAGTTGCGGAAGAGATTGGTTACCGGTTAACCCAGCTCGGTTATGGGGTAATTACAGGCGGAGGTCCGGGTATCATGGAAGCTGCCAATAAAGGTGCGCAGCGGGGTAAAGGAAAATCTATCGGTATGAATATTGATCTTCCGCATGAACAGAACCACAATCCCTATATTGATATTGATAAAGTGATGCATTTCGATTACTTTTTCGTTCGTAAGACTATGTTTATGCGCTATTCACAGGGATTTATCGTGCTCCCCGGTGGATTTGGCACATTTGACGAACTATTCGAGGCCCTTACCCTTATACAGACCGGAAAGATCGGCAGGTTTCCCATCGTTATGGTCAGTAAAGAATACTGGGGCGGACTGATAAAATGGATCAAAGAGGTGATGCATTCACGTGAACACAATGTAAATATCACTGATTTTGATCTTTTCCATCTGGTTGATACTGCGGAAGATGCGGTAAAGGTTATTGATGATTTCTACGCACAGTACTTACTCAGTCCGAACTTCTAAGAAGACTTTAAGGTACCCACCCCAACCCCTCCCTAAATAAGGGAGGGGTTGGGGTGGGTACCTGATAACCGACTACCGGCAACCCTCTCAAAACGACTTCAATCTTCTCCTCTAGCGAGAGTTCCCCCGGTATCCAGGTGATTGGGATGCCGCGTCGTTCCATTCCGCGGAACCAGGTCATCTGGCGTTTGGCGAATTGATGGATGGCGGTATTCAGTAAGGAAAACATCTCGTCATAAGTAATCTTTCCCAGGCAATAGAGAGTCAGGTACTTGTATTCAAGGCCGTAATACATCAAATCTTCGGGTTTTATGGTGACAAGAAGTGTTCTTACCTCCTCGATCATACCATTCTCGAGCCGTTCAGATAATCGCTGTGTAATCCTTTGGCGCCGGGCTTCTGTATCGTAGCTGAGTCCAAAAACTTTAGCTTTTATTCCCTGATTCATGTGACCCAAAGGCCTGGGTTCCGGATTTGACCTGGCAATCTCTATAGCCCTGATCAGGCGATCACGGCTGGTTGTATCGGACCGATTATGAAGGGAGCCAAACGATTTAAGCATTTTGGTGAGCTCCTCATCGGACTTATCCTCTATACTCTTCCGAAACTCTTCGTTCACAGGAACTTCGGACAGTTCATATCCTCTAAGGATGGCTTCGGTATAGAGGCCGGTTCCTCCGCAGAGGATTGGTAATTTTCCACGGCTGCGAATATCATTATAGGCTTGCCCGAAATCCTCCTGAAAATCGAACAGAGAGTATTTTTCGCCTGCATTAATCAGGTCGATCAGGTGGTATTTTATATTGATATCGCCTATCCGGTAATCCGCCAGATCTTTGCCTGTTCCGATATCCATTCCCCGATACACCTGCCTTGAGTCGGCACTGATCACCTCACCACCCAACAGGAGCGCAAGGTGAGCCGCAAGGGTCGTTTTTCCTGCTGCAGTATGGCCTATCAGGGCCAGGACATCAAGCCCGGGGTAATCAGGGTTATTCATAAGCAATAAAAGTAGTACTTTTGCGCCAAGGTAAAGAGAATGGCCAACAAGATCAGCATAACAAACAAGCAGGTTTACAGGGAATATGAAATCCTTGAAAAATATACTGCGGGAATTGTCCTTTACGGAACCGAGATAAAATCGATCCGTCAGGGAAAGGCCAGCTTGTCGGATTCATGGTGCAACTTTATCGATGGAGAACTGTATGCCAGGGGTTTGCAGATTGCAGAATATAGCTTTGGCACCCACAATAATCATATCCCCAAGCGAGACCGAAAACTTCTTCTTTCCCGCCATGAATTAGCAAAGCTGGAAAGAAAGGTGAAGGAGAAGGGCTTTACAATTGTTACGATTGAACTTTTTCTCAACGATGCGGGGCTCGCCAAGCTGGAAATCGGCCTTGCACGCGGAAAGGCTATTCACGATAAGCGAGAGGATATGAAGAAGAAGGATACGGACAGGGAGATGGAGAGGCACTTGAAGAAATAGACGGAAAATTGTAGAGAGACGGATTTCATCCGTCTCAAACAACAGAGACGGATGAAATCCGTCTCTACAAATCACCGTACTTCGCAGGGAATTATCAACCGTACCATGGTACCCACACCGACATTACTGGTAACCTCGATGTCGATATCCATCATATCGCACAGTTTTTTAACGACTGACAGGCTCATACCCCTGGCTTTAATTTTTTGGCCCAAGGGTGTATCAGCCGGAGGAAAAATCTCAAATAAATTTCTCAATGTTTCTTTATCGATTCCGCAGCCCGTATCGCTAACTTCGATTGTGCAATTGGAAGGAGAGGTCTGTTTTATCATAAGGTCAATACTTCCCTCTTTTGTAAACCGTAAACTGTTCTCCATCAATATTCTAATAATCTGAAACAATCTTCTATTATCGGTAAAAACCTTAGCTAAAGCATCAGGTGGGGCGATATAAGAAATCGCCAAATGGTTTTTTTCGTATAAGGTACTCATCTCATTCATTTCAATCTTTAACTCTTCGACGAGGTCTTTGAAGTAAACATTTTTGTAAAAAAGTTCAAGATTTCCTGTTTCTATTTTGGCCAGATCGATCAGATTGGACATCAGATCGAGCAGTTTTCGGGAACTGCGTGCTATCATCAGGCAATAGCTACGCTGGTCGGCCCGTGAAACCCGGGGTTCGGTAAGCAAGTCGGAGAAACCTATGATTGCACTTAGCGGTGTTCGGATATCATGCGAAAGTCCGGACAGATAATTCGGGAAAAGGTGATTTGAGTCTTCCACTGTTGTTTTGACCTTTTCGAGCAGGTCAATTTGATTATTCATCTGATAATGATTGTAATTCCGACCTAAATTTACGGTAGATTATTCTAAATAAGTTGTTAAAGTAATATTATTTGACCAAAGAATAATTTGCCCGCCTGAAATGAGTAAACTGATGCCTTATAATAAGTGGTGCAAATGCAACTGGTGGTTTTATCACCGGGTCTTCCCCATATGCCGGATTTCCAGATCCCTTACCTTTAACTCCTGTTGCCCGGGATAATAAACCAAGCACTCCATGCGGCCATCCACTGGGGCATTTTGGACTCGCCCCCTAAGCCGAAGTAACTGCCAATGGTCACCAATATCCTGGAGTGAATGGGAATCTTCAAAATAAATTCCGTCAGAATCAGATTGTATCGACTTCAATATCAACCGACCGGGGTTCCTGGCATCCTGATTAAGAACACAGACGGTCACCTCAATGTAATCCCCATCCTCAACCCCAATAATAACACACTTTTCCGATACCGGCTTTGATGGATTCAATACCTCCAAACCAGAACCCCTAATTGACCCCCCAACTATAGGCAATGTACCTGTTGCCTTTTCCCCCCATCCATCTTTGTTCCTCACCCTGATGATCATGTCTTCATTTTCGGGGTTGACGAAAACTGTATCCTTTTCGATTCTTATGCTGGTTTGTGCCGCAAGTGTATCCAGCCAACTTAAAAGTACACCAGCATTCCTGCCGGGCGAGGAGTAGAGAAAAATATCTCTGCCGTATTTCAGGATGGACTCGGGATCGGCTTCAATAGTGCGGAACCACTTCGGGTTGCTGGCTTTACCCTCCCAAGTAAGAACGTTAGGATAGATTTTATGGAAAGCATCATACAGCCGGTGCCGGTGAGCCACCCAGCTGATCCCGTAAGCCAGGGCATTTTCAACCATCGGACCAGCCAGCCAGGTGGGTTCGATGAACCAAAGATCTCTGTTGGAGATATTCTTTGTGATATAATATTGTGTGATATCGCTTGCCTTATTTTGCTGAATTCTTTTTTGATAGAAAGGATACTGCTGGTAAAAGGAGATAAAAACAAGGACCAGCAAAATGATGATGAAGAGTTTTTCAAAATGCCGAAATTTGTAATGAGTTTTAACAATCTGCCAAATCAGAAATAACACAAACCCACTAAGAGCAATGACCGGTGCCAGATAATAATTTTTAAAATGTTTGGCTACTATGACCATACCGATCAGAGCAGAAGCAAGAAAAAGAGCTAGGAAAATGTAGTGAAGGCGAGTTTCTGAAGGTTCTTTTGCCTTAATGATCCAGATAGCCAGGAAAATTATAGCGGCGATGGCAATTATAGAAAAGGAAATGTTGTATTGAATAATAAGTCCAAGGTTATCAATAAAGCTATGAAGGTTTATAATTTTTGATGATCCTTGTCCATATAAACCATCATGAGTTACCAGGTTCACAAAAAACCTTCGCGTTTCCGAGAATTTATTCCAGATTGGACTTATTGCTAGGGTACCGGAAAGAAAGAAGCTGAGCATATAGATCCACCTGTTTCTTCCTTTTGGTAGAAGAAAGAATGGAATAATGATCAAGGGTAGAAAATTGAATTTACTGGCAACTCCAATCCCCATTAAGATGCCGGAAAGAATGGAGAACTTAATATGAGAGACTTTCCCCGAAAGAAAATAACTGATACACAGTATAATAAATAGTATCATAAACAGGATCAATATCCTGTCCGGATTATATCTTAAAGGGACATCAATAAATACCGGATTTAGCAGGATCGAAGACTGAAGAATCAGGGTGGCCGTGACACTATTTGTGTATTTCCAGGCGATATTTCCCAGCCAATAGAGCAGAAATCCGGTGATTATGGAAAGATAAACGGATGCCCACATAATATAGGTGTCAGGTCTTGAGATAACATCCTCAATTATCGGTCTCTGGCCGGATAAAAGGTGAGTTATACGAATAAACAATCCAGTTAGCAATTGTATTGGAGTACCCGGGTTGTCAATATGTCCGATCATATTGAATTTTAACAAAGCGCAATTCAACCCATTCATTAAATAGATGTATTCGGGATCAGACCGTGATGTTGAAAAGGGTCCCGCAAGATGGTTTAAAAAAATACTCCAGAATAGATAAAATATTGGAATACAGAGTATTAAATATTTTATCCGGTTTGATTTGTTTGTTATTCCCAGCATTCTCGAAAGTGTTTAATTATTGAAAATACTAAACTTCCAGATTCCCCATTTCTGCAGCCGATAAGCAAAAGCGGTTGCCAGAACACCGAATCCATAACGAACGCTTCTTGAAAAGTTTATTGATGATGCTTCTTCATGGTATATTGTCGGACAGGTTACTTCAGCAATGGGGAATCCTTGATACAGGATTTGTGCCAACATTTGGTTGTCGAAAACAAAATCATCCGAATTAACGCTGAAATTTATTTGTCTTAATACATCGCTTGAAAATGCCCTATACCCTGTATGATATTCGGATAGTTTTTGTTTCATAATGATATTTTGTGCCAAGGTCAACACCCTGTTTGAATAATACCTCCACCGTGGCATTCCTCCTTTGATAGCACTTCTGCCAAGAATTCTTGAAGCAAGGACTACAGGGTATATCTCATTGGCAATGATATAAACCATTGAATGAATGAGCTTTGGAGTATATTGGTAATCAGGATGTAACATGATAACTATATCGGCTCCAAGTTCCAGGGCTTTGGAATAACAACTTTTTTGATTACCACCGTATCCAAGGTTTATATTATGAGTTACAATGTGCTCAATACCGAGTTCCTTCGCAACCAAAACAGTGTTATCATTGCTGAAATCATCCACCAAAATAACCTCATCAACTATATCAAATGGAATTTCATTATACGTCTTTTCCAATGTCCTGGCTGCATTATAGGCTGGCAAAACCACTATTACCCGTTTATCATATACCATATATCATGACAATTGCTGATTCGACAAATGTAGCTATTCATTCAGTTAAATGTTAAGTTTGACTTTTCATTCATACGCCAAATTCAGTCACATCAAGATGATCAAATCGATTACTATTTCCCGGTTAAGTCTCATAGTCGGACTTGCCCTTTTTTCTCTGCAGCTGACAGCATCGGAGAAAGCACATAAAGTTTTATGGCAGATTGGGAAAACTGACCGTAATACAGCGGAATTTGCACTGGCTCCGTCGGCGCACAGGCAATTCAATCATGACGGCTTTTTCATCATCGGGGCATCGGATCCTGCAAAGGATTGGCCATACGTGCAGCCCGGACCGGGTGATGCCTGGGCCGGTAGCCGCCCGCATACCTACACGATTGCATTCGGGATGAAGGGGGCAGGTAAAACCGACTCCTGCAAACTTATTATTGATTTGGCGGATACACACAATTCGATTCCCCCTAAGCTTGAAATCAAAATTAATGACCAATCCTTTTCTTTGGAAATGCCGGCAGGCAGCGGAGATGCCTCGATCAACGGTGATCCGGCTGCTGGTAAACCCTATCAGATTCAGCTGAGTTTTCCGTCGTCAGGATTGAAAAAGGGAACCAACGAAATTTCAATCACAACCAGGTCGGGCAGCTGGATATTATATGATGCATTAAGGCTTGAAGGACCCGACTACCTGAAACCTGTGCCCATGAGTACCTACCTGGCCATCACCGACATACAGGCTTCGCAAGGCGTGTATTCACAGGGTGGGGCTCTTTACCGCAACGTCAGGCTCACGGTGCAATATGCAGGCAAGCCATTTTCAGGCAAGCTGACTTCCAATTCCATGTCTCTTTCTGAAGTTAATGTAAAACCTGGCAGTCAGGTATTTACCATCCAGGTTCCCGAAGTTTCCCGGTCAGCGGTTTATAATTTTGGCATCAACAAGAGCGAAAAACCGGTCGTGTCAAAAGATCTTTTGATAAGACCCGTGAAGAAAATGACTATTTACATTCTGCCGCATTCTCATACAGATATAGGCTATACCGAAATCCAGACCGCCATTGAAAAAAAGCAGGTTCAAAACCTGGTCGACGGAATCAAATATGCCAAACAAACGGCCGGGTATCCTGAAGGTGCCCGTTTTGTTTGGAACGTGGAAGTAACCTGGGCGGCCGACCTGTATTTGAGCCGGTTGGGTGAGGAAGCAAAAAAAGATTTCTTTGAGGCGGCCAAAAACGGACAAATTTTCTTCAACGGAATGTACCTGAATGAATTAACCGGCCTTTGCCGGCCAGAGGAATTATTGCGCCTGTTCAAATATTCTACTGAACTGGCAAAAACGACAGGCCAAACCATTGATGCGGCCATGATCAGCGATGTACCGGGTTATACCTGGGGAACAGTAACAGCTATGGCACAGGCCGGGATCAGGTATTTCTCGGTGGCTCCCAATTATTTCGACCGGATTGGAGATATCCTGGTCAAGTGGGAGAATAAACCATTCTGGTGGATTTCCCCATCCGGACAAGAAAAAGTTCTGGTATGGATCCCGCTCAAAGGTTATGCGCTTTCGCACATGATCTCAAAACTGACACCTGATTGGGTGACAGATTACCTGGGGCAACTTGCTAAAATGAATTATCCGTATGATATTGCCCACATCCGCTGGAGCGGTCATGGTGATAATGCGGTTCCCGACCCGGCCATTTGCGAATTTGTAAAAGACTGGAACACAAAGTATACCTGGCCAAAGTTTATCATATCCTCAACCAGTGAGGCTTTTGGCGCCTTTGAAAAGAAATACGGAAAACAGATCCCATCCGTGTCGGGCGACTGGACACCTTATTGGGAAGATGGGGCTGGTTCATCGGCTTTGGAAACCGGGATGAACCGGAATACAGCCGAACGTCTCAGTCAGGCTGAAGTACTCTGGGCGTTGCAAGATCCGGTAAAATACCCGGTGGAAAAATTCGAAGAGGCCTGGAAAAAGGTTCTACTCTACTCAGAACACACCTGGGGAGCCTGGTGCAGCATTACCGACCCTGAAAATCAAATGACTAAGGAACAGTGGGAGATTAAGAAAGGATATGCGGATGAAGCAGCCGGAATGACGGATGAATTGTTTAAACCCCGGATGTCAGATATCGTCACGGGCAAGATCGACATAGTTAATACCAACAGCTGGACCCGGAAGGAGATGGTTTTCTTATCGAAAGAGCAGAGCTCCGCGGGAGATAAGGTGGTTGATGAATCGGGAAAGGTTATGAAATCCCAAAGGCTTGCCAATGGGGAGCTGGCAGTTCTCGGAGCAGTAGCTGCACCATTCTCATCCGCCAGGTTTACCGTTGTGCCGGGTAAGGTGGCGTCTGAAGGTTCCGTGATCATTTCCGGGAATAAAATCAGCAACAATCTGATTGAATGCGAAATCGATCCGAATAAAGGAGATATTACCTCACTAATTGACAAGCGGACCGGGAAAAACCTGGTAGATAAAACCAGTGGAAAAGCCGCAAATCAGTTCATTTTCCTGGAAGGCAATGATCTGGCAAACCTGAAAAGTAGCGGCCAGGTGAAAATCACCATCAAAGAAAACGGCCCGCTCGTTGGATCTGTTGAGATCACCTCAGAGGCACCCGGATGCAACAAACTGACCAGACATATCTGGCTGGCCCATGATGCAGATTATCTGGTTATCATGAATGTCGTTGATAAGAAGCGTGCCCCGATGCCGGTAAAAATAGGCGAATGGTATGAAGCGCAGAATAAAAACAAAGAGAGTGTGAATTTTGGTTTTCCGTTTGCTGTTCAGGGAGGGGTAATGAGGCTGGATCTGCCTTTAGGCCAGATGATTCCTGAGCAGGATCAAATGCCAAGTGCCTGTAAGAACTGGTTTACGGTTGGCCGGTGGGCTGATGTGTCCAACGAGCGCGAAGGAGTGACCTGGGTTACGTTGGATGCTCCTCTTGTTGAAGTTGGGGAGATTTCGGCTACCCTGATCGGTTCACAAAATAATCCGGATATCTGGAGAAAGAAGGTTGAACCCACTCAAACATTGTATTCATGGGCAATGAACAACCATTGGGGAACGAATTACCGCCAATATCAGGAAGGTCCGGTTGTATTTCGTTATATTTTGAGGCCGCATGGAGCATTTGACGCAACGGAAACTTCGCGGTTTGCCACAGGATTCAGTCAGCCGCTGGTTATCAGGCCAGCCACTAAAGAGCCCTTCACTGCGCCATTTACACTCGACAGCAAATCGGTTACGGTTATTGCTTTCAAGCCCGCAGATGATGGTGACGGTTTTATGCTCACCCTATATAACCCGGGAAAATCGACGGATAATTTTACACTCAAACCCCTTTCAGGCAGCAAGATATGGATGTGCGATACGGGTGAGAATAAATTAGGTGAGTTACCCGGAACGGTTGAATTAGCCGGCCAGGGGGTAATGATGGTAAGGTTCTGGTAAAAATTAGTTAACTGTTTAAGTCAATCTCCAGGTTACTGAAACCTTGTAAGAAGTTAGCCAGGTGAGAAGCAATTATGCTGATACCGCCCGGCTGATTCGATTCCACATTCAGTGGCATTACCGGATCGTGGAGAGATAGCCGGAGCAGGAACCATCCATTGCCGCTTTCAGGATTGCATGATACTCGTATGCCTTCGTGATTATCGGGGACAATGCTCCAGCCATCAACCTGATGCACAAATGCGTACAGGTCATTGATCACTTTATTGCCGAAGGCTTTAAAATCCGGGGTTTTTATCTTGATTCTGAACTCCTTGCTCTCCACCGGCATTATCAGATTATCCGTCAGTTTATGAAAGCTCTCTCCCTTCATCCGTAGTTTGGCAGCCTTAATCAGGATTTTGGTTATCAGATAAGCCCCATCGTCAAGAAAATAATTCTCTTTCAGGGCAGCATGGCCACTCGTCTCAATCGCCAGCCAGGATTCCGTGCCTTCCCTGTTGAGCCTGATGGCCTCATTAATAACGTTTTTATATCCCCGTTTAAATCGATGATGAATCCCCTTAAGATCATGGGTAATAAATGTTGCTAGACCATCAGAGGTAATAGAATCCGTAACGATGGCAGTGCCAGGATGTTCTTCGAGTATAATACAGGATATCAATGCGATGAGCCGGTTTCGATTGATAATCATACCAGTATGATCCACAGCAGCTGCACGGTCGACATCGGTATCGAAAATAATCCCGATATCTGCCTGGTTCTCAATGACCGCCTTTTGGATAAATTGCATTGCCGTATCATCCTCCGGATTGGGTACATGGTTCGGAAACCTGCCATCAGGATCGAGGAACTGGCTTCCTTTTGTTATTGCACCAAGAGGCTGCAGCACCTGATCAGCAAAAAAACCACCGGAACCATTACCGGCATCTACGACGATATGAAAACCGAGAAGGGGAGTATTAAAATGGACGGTGTGATTAACCTCTTTTCTGATCGAATTAACCAGGAAATCTGAATATTCCCTGATCAGATCGAAGGATGATTCTGCCCCCTGAGTAGCTGCCGGCTGTGCAACTCCGGAGGCTGCTCTTTCCAGGATGCTTGAAATATCCTGTTTATCCAATCCACCATCCTTAGTGAAAAATTTCAGACCGTTCCGGTTAAACGGCAGATGGCTGGCGGTCAGCATCACCGCACCGTCATAATTGGTTTTGTCGAAAACTGTGGACATAAACATGGCCGGAGTTGAAGCCAGACCGCAGTTGACCGCATTTGCACCGGTGCAGAGAACTCCATTAATAAAAGCCTTCATCAGATCGGGACCCGAGATTCTGGAATCGCGGCCAACCGCAATGCTCAAATCTTTACGGTTACAAGCCTTACGTTGAGAAAGCCACGAAACAAATGCCATGGCGATACTTTCAACAACTTCAGTCGAAAGGTTAACCGGTTCACCGGTTACTCCATCCGACGCGACACCACGAATATCTGATCCGTTTTGCAGGGATTGCCAGTTAAATGCCATGAATCCCCCCCTCCCCGGGTTGAAACCCGGGGTTATTCATAAAAGCCGCCTTTGTGCGATATGAATAACCCCAGACTTCAATCTGGGGCTTTGCGCTGCGTAGCATCCGCGTCATGAGCTTACCATCCTTGTATGATTGTCGAGCAGGTATTTTTCAGCCTCGTTATTCCACAATCCATTGTGCTTCAATACTAATCGATTCAGTTCGCTGAACACCTCATTATCCCTGCCCTTCTGAGCAAAATCAGTGATAGCGGTCAATTCCATACTGATATTGGTATAAATGAGCTTCTTGCCACCGGGAATCTCCGGAAGGTGAAGGGTTGTGGGGATAACGGCATCCAACCCGCCGATATGCGTAATCATGACGGCCGGGTTGATCACCCCGCGCGACATGAGACTCAGGGATTCGATCATATCCTCCGTATTGCCGCCGCTGGTGCCAACCACATGGGTGGATGCATAATGCACATTGAAAAAGTTGAACTCTGCCTTGAAATCAGGGTTCGTAGGGCCTGCAAAGAAATTCAGACATCCGTCGCGTCCGAGAATCCGATCCGCCTGTTCAGTAACTTGCCTGACCGGAGCAAAAACAAAAACATCGTCATAGCCTTTCTGGTCTGTTAAGGAGAGGAGGTACTCATCCGGATCTTTGATGTCTTTTGTGTTCACAAAGAAAAGCTTGACACCGCAGCTGGCTGCTTCGCTCACTGGGTAAATGGATTCCGCCCTTTTAAGCCGTTCGCCGTCAGTATCGGTTATAACCAATAGCCCGGGGCGACGATCACAATGTATTGCATAATCAATGGTACCCAGGCCCATAGCCCCTCCTCCGGCCAGAATTGCCATATTTCCACCTTTAACCACACCCATGTGATGGACATACGATCCGGAAACCGTATGATAATTGGCATTAAATGCCCCCACAATGCAAGACATGGGTTCAGAAAGGGAAGCCATGAAGTAACCATCGCCGGTATATTCCAGCAAACAATTCATTTCCATCACCTCATTCGGAATAATGACATAGGTTGCATCGCCCCCGATGAAACGGTAGGAATAACCGGGTGCATCCAGGCTTCCTTTATAATTCATGGCCGGCTGAATGGAAAATTTGCTTCCTGCCCGGAATTTACTTTTCCACCTGGCGCCCACTTCAATGATTTCGCCGCAAAACTCATGACCGATCATTGTGGGATTGATATAAATATCATCAGGAATCCTTTTGTGATCTGATCCCTGCTTAGCTGCTTTGTATGATGACATGCAAATACTGTCGGAAATCACATGTGCCAGAATTTCATCTTCCTCTAATTCAGGTAATTCAAACTCCTCCAGGCGTAAATCGTTTTTACCGTAAATTCTTACCGCTCGGGTTTTCATGGATTATTTTTTAAAAGGCGCCGAATAGCGCATGAGTCTCAGTGTTGCAATATAACGACGAATACACGAAAAAGTTGGTCCGGCTGGTTTCCAGTTTCCGTTCAAGGTAAAGGATCGGCTTCCCCTTCTTAACCTTGAGGAGGTCGATGATCTTTCCTTCGGCCGAAAGGGCTTTTAATCGCTGAACTCCTCCCTTGATCTCAATGGAATAGTTTTTTCGGAGAATTTCGAACAAAGATTTGTTTTCAAATGAGCGCGAGCAAAAACGCGGAAGGTTCACGTTTGCTATATAACTTATATCATAGAAAAGAGGAATTTCATTGACCAACCGGATCCTTTCCAAAAAAATACAACCCGACTCGATCTCGACCGGTGAAAGATCGAAGATGAACTTCTCGGGCCATTTGATAATCATTGGTCCGGAAAGGATATGGGTTTTAAGGATTTTCTTTCCGATGGCTGAAGTAGTTCCTGAAACAGATAATATTCCGATATCATGAGGGATGTGGTGAACAATACTGCCCTTTCCCTGATGTTTATGTATCAGTCCGTCGTTGGTGAGTTTTGAGAGTGCATGCCGCACGGTTGGACGGGTTATCTGGTGCAACTGGCATAATTCGTTTTCTGACGGCAGGATGTCGCCTTCCTGATAAACACCTTCCAGAATATGCTTCCGAAGCAACTCGTAAATCTTACGGTACCGGGGAATCCTCTTATCAGAAACATGTATATACAAGTTGAGTAATATTTTCTCAAAACTAATGCATTTATCAATAATAATAAGTATTTTTGAAAAATAATTTTTCTTGTTGCTTTAACATGTAATAATAAGTTAGAAAAATAGTTCAACAACAAACTACATGGCTAATCCTGTTATAATGCCCCGCCAGGGACAATCTGTAGAAAGCTGCATCATCAGCAACTGGTTTAAAAACGAGGGGGATGAAATTAAAAAAGGCGACATGCTTTTCAGTTATGAAACCGACAAAGCCGCCTTTGAATGTGAATCCGAATTTGCAGGAGTCCTGCTGAAACGCTTATACCAGGAAGGCGACGAGGTTCCAGTCCTGAAGATCGTTGCAATAATCGGCAAACCAGGTGAATCGATTGATCAGTTCAGCGACGAATCAGTTGACTCAACACACGAGGGAATGGTCAGTGTTGAAAGCAAGGAAGAGGAGGATTTTACGCCGACCAACGGATTGACGGTCGCCAGGCTGGAAGGAGAAAAGATCAAGATATCACCTCGTGCAAGGAAGAAGGCCAAAGGACTAGGGATCAATTATGAAGGTATCGGAGGATCAGGTCCGGAGGGCAGAATTATCGAACAGGATGTTATTCTGGCAGCAAAAACCCGTTCATTCACTACCCCACTGGCCAAAGCCATTGCTAACGAATCCGGTAAAACCATACCATCACAGGGTACAGGTATCGGAAACCGGGTAACCTCATTTGATCTTTTATCACCGGCGCCATCTGTTGGCGAGGAATTTGAGATCAGGAAGCTTTCCAACATGAGGAAGATCATTGCAGCCAAAATGAAGGAATCTCTTCAAAACTCGGCCCAGCTAACTCACCACACCAGCGCCGATGCGCGGCGGTTGTTGGAACTGCGCAAAAAAGCCAAAGAATCTTTTGAAAAAGGAGCTTCGGAAAACATTACCATCAATGACATGGTGTGCTTTGCTGTCATCAGGGCACTCAAAAAGCATCCCATGGTCAATTGTCATCTGCTTGGCGATACCATCAGCATATTCCATAAAGTACATCTGGGATTGGCCGTAGATACGGACAGGGGGCTAATGGTTCCCACGGTGAAAAACGCAGATGATCTGTCCATTCAGGGGTTAGCTGCCCAATTAAAAGCAGTCGCCAACAGTTGTAAGAAGGGGAATATCAACCCCGAATTGCTTGCCAGCGAGGCTGCCACCTTCTCTGTTTCAAACCTGGGTTCCTATGGAGTCGAATTATTCACACCCGTTATCAATTTACCGCAGGTTGCGATTCTGGGGGTCAATACCATCATTAACCGCCCCACCGACCTCGGCAACGGAGTATTTGGTTTTGTGCCCTTTATCGGATTGTCACTGACTTATGATCACCGCGCCCTCGACGGAGCTCCGGCATCAGCCTTCTTACGGGAAATCCGGTTGGAGATTGAGAATCTTGATTTTACTGTTTAGCAAACCGAAAAAACTGATAGAATATGTATGATGTTGGGATCATCGGAGGGGGACCTGCAGGATATGTTGCTGCTGAGCGTGCCGGACAAAAAGGATTATCTGTGGTTTTGTTTGATAAAAAGAAACTCGGCGGTGTTTGTCTGAATGAAGGCTGCATACCTACTAAAACCCTTTTATATTCTGCCAAATTGTATGATAATGCCAGAGAAGGCAGTAAATACGGTATCAACTGCAGCGAAGTAACCTTTGATTTCGCCAAAATCATGCAGCGAAAGAACAAGGTTGTTACAAAACTGGTTGCAGGAATAGGCGCCGCCCTGAAGAAGGGAAACGTTGAGGTAGTTTATGCTAACGCAGAAATAGCAGAACGGGCTTCAGATCATATCAAGATAAAAGCTCAGGACAATATATATGAGTGCCGGAACATCCTATTGGCAACCGGCTCTGAAGCCCTGATCCCACCAATCAAAGGACTGGTGCGGGAAGAGATCCTTACAAACCGCGAAATCCTGGAAATCAATTCTGTACCCCAATCACTTACCATTATCGGTGGCGGTGTAATCGGAATGGAATTCGCCAGCTTTTTCAATAGCATGGGATGCAAAGTATCTGTTATTGAAATGCTTGACGAGATCCTTGGCCCCACTGACCGCGAAATGAGTGCTCTTCTCCGACAGGACTTTGCAAAAAAAGGAATTGAGTTTTACCTGGGTTCCAAAGTGGTAGAAATCAAAGGAAAAGAAGTTCTCTTCGAAAGAAACGGAAAAACGGAGAGCATCATCAGCGAACAGATTCTCATCAGTGTTGGCAGAAAACCTGTGATTCAGGGCCTTAACATGGAGATTCTTGGAGTTGAAGTATTACGCGATGGTGTAAAGATTGACGACCGGTGCCGAACTAATATCCCAAATGTTTTTGCTGCCGGCGATATCACCGGGTTTTCACTGCTCGCCCATACAGCCAGTCGCGAAGGGGAAGTTGCCATCAACACTATTTGCGGAATTCCCGACAGGATGCGTTACAATGCCATTCCTTCCATAGTTTATACAAATCCTGAAATTTCCTGCGTTGGCCTTACCGAGGAAGAAGCCAAAGCAAAAAAAATCGGATATAAAGTCCGGACACTGCCAATGGCCTTTGCCGGTCGGTTTGTGGTGGAAAATGAAGGTAAAAACGGACTCGTAAAGATTCTCGTCGGCGAGAAATTCAATGAAATACTGGGTGTTCACATGATTGGAAATCCCAGTTCAGAAATAATCTTCGGTGCAGCCATTATGATCGAGATGCAGATGCGTATCAGCGATGTGGAACAGATTGTTTTCCCCCATCCTACCGTTTCTGAAATCCTGAAAGAAACAATGTTCTCCTTTCATGAATAAAGTTTTAAAGTACCCACCCCCACCCCTCCCTGAATACATGGAGGGGCTTTGCTCCGAGGGAAAGCAAGTGCTCATTCCCCCTCCCGGTTTCAGGGAGGGGGTTAGGGGGCGGGTACCTTTCGGAGCTCTGGGGCCATATTGCAACGTACTCCGTGATCTCTGTGTCTCTGTGGTGAGTATTAAAAGCAAAGTTAATTATCAGAATATCAAATTATAATAATAACCCCAATGCCAAGAATTCAAAATATCGATCCTGCAAAGGTTAGAAAACCCAGCCAGATTACTTTTGGCAATATACCTGTAAATCAATACAATAAAACGATTATCCAAGAAAAGAAAAATTATTCCACTGACGATTTTGTGAGGATTTACCGCGACATGGTCATCATTCGCGAGTTTGAGGTCATGCTGAATAAGATCAAAATAACCAACGAATATTTCGGGATCAAGTATAATCATCCCGGCCCGGCTCACCTTTCGATCGGACAAGAGGCTTCAGCAGTCGGGATGGCTTATAATTTGTCGATTGAGGACTATATTTTCGGATCGCACCGGAGCCATGGAGAGATTCTGGCAAAAGGGCTTTCGGCCGTTCATCATCTGGATGATACAGCGTTGATGAACATCATGAAGAATTTTTTTGGTGGGAGTACTTTAAAGGTTGTTGAGAATGGTCATCAGGGAAGCGTTAAAGAACTGGGCATCAAGTTTCTTCTATATGGCACCCTGGCTGAGATATTTGCCCGCGAAAATGGATTCAACAAAGGTCTTGGTGGTTCGATGCATGCATTCTTCACCCCGTTTGGTGTATATCCGAATAATGCCATTGTCGGAGGATCAGGTGACATTTCCGTTGGAGCTGCTTTGTATAAGAAGGTCAATCGCAAGCCGGGTATTGTTGTTTGCAATATTGGCGATGCTTCGATGGGTTGCGGCCCTGTTTGGGAAGGCATCAGTTTTGCAACCATGGACCAGTTCCGGACGCTCTGGGCAGGCGAATACAAAGGCGGTCTGCCAATTCTGTTCAATTTCATGAACAACCAATACGGAATGGGTGGACAAACCTGCGGGGAAACCATGGGTTACGATATTCTCGCCCGGATAGGGGCAGGAGTGAATCCGGAAATGATGCATGCCGAGCGGATTGATGGATATAATCCACTGGCTGTAATTGATGCTTTCAAAAGGAAGAAAAAAATTCTGGAAGATCGCAAAGGGCCGGTTCTGCTTGACACCTTAACCTACCGTATCAGTGGCCATTCGCCATCTGATGCTTCATCGTACCGCTCCAAAAAAGAAGTTGAAGCCTGGGAAAGGGCAGATTCAATACAAGCATTCCGCAATCAGCTGATTGAAGCAAAAGTCGCTACACCTGAACAGTTGGATGGTATCACTGCAAATACCATTGCTGAGATCAAACAAACGCTAACCCTTACCATTGATGAAAAGGTTTCGCCACTGCTGAACCTGGTAAAGAGTCCGGAAACCATCAGTGCCATGATGTTCTCCAACCAGTCGGTTGACAGGATGGAAGAAGGTAAATGTGAAGTATTGATGCCTATGGATGAAAATCCCCGGGTTAAACAGATAAAAACAAAGGAACGCTTTCATATCGGAAAAGATGGGAAGGCCGTTTCCAAACTAAAACAATACCAATTGCGCGATGGTATTTTCGAAGCTATAATGGATCGGTTTTACAAAGACCCGACCCTGGTTGCTTACGGAGAAGAGAATCGCGACTGGGGCGGAGCCTTTGCCGTATACAAAGGCCTTACGGAGGCTCTTCCCTATAACCGCCTGTTCAATTCCCCGATTTCGGAAGGTGCCATAGTTGGTACCGCCGTTGGATATGGGATGTGCGGTGGCCGGGCATTGGTGGAAATCATGTACTGCGATTTTCTCGGCCGATGCGGTGATGAGGTATTTAACCAATTACCCAAATGGCAGGCCATGAGCGGTAATGTAATAAAAATGCCGGTAGTTGTAAGGGTTTCTGTAGGTTCAAAATATGGCGCACAGCACTCTCAGGATTGGTCGGCACTGGTGGGCCATATTCCCGGATTAAAAGTAGTTTTCCCGGCAACCCCATATGACGCAAAAGGATTGATGAACTCAGCACTCCAGGGCACTGACCCGGTGATTTTCTTCGAAAGTCAGCGAATTTATGATATCGGCGAGATGTTTCACGAAGGCGGTGTTCCTGAAGGTTATTACGAGATCCCGATTGGGGAACCGGATATTAAACGGGAGGGTAATGACCTGACCATCTTAAGCATCGGATCAACCCTATACACGGCACTGAAAGCGGCGAATATCCTCAAAGAAAAATATAATCTTACAGCAGAGATCATCGACGCAAGGAGTTTGTCACCATTCAACTACGAACCCGTAATCGCATCCATAAAGAAAACCGGTAAGATTGTTCTGACGAGTGATGCCTCCACCCGCGGTTCCTTTCTGAAGGAGATGGCTCAAACAATAACTGAACTTGCTTTCGATTACCTCGATGCTCCGCCTGTGGTGGTAGGATCAAGAAACTGGATCGTTCCGGCTTACGAACTGGAAAACTATTTCTTCCCCCAGCCCGATTGGTTACTTGATGCAATCCATGAAAGGATAATTCCCCTGAAAGGTTATACGGTCACCAGCAACGCAACACCGAACGAACAGATCAGAAGAAATAAATATGGAGTTTGATGATATGGCAAATTTCCTGAAACAATTCCCCAACATAGGGGAGCTTTTAAGTTCCCCGGTCCCGGCCGGTTTAACCTATGAGATTAATGGCCATATCCATACTCCCTATTCTTTCAGCGCTTTTTCCGATGTTGAAACGATTTTTCGGATGGCGGTTAAGGAGAATGTCAAAATCGTGGGCATCAACGATTTCTATACCACCAGCGGATATGCTGAGTTTCACAAGAATGCAGTGAAAAGCAAAACTTTCCCGATGTTCAACATCGAATTCATCGCCCTGGATCGCGAATTGCAAAAAAAAGGAATCAGGGTTAATGATCTAAATAATCCGGGACGCACCTATTTCAGCGGGAAGGGGCTGGATTTCCCTGAGAGACTGGATAGTGTTCATGCCAAAATTGTGGACACAGTAAAAACCGAAAGTCTTCGTCAGGTTGAGACTATGGTCGACAAAACCAATTCAGTTCTTGCTGATATTCATTCTGATCTGCGGCTTGACTACCAGGATATCCGGAAAAACTTTGCACGGGATTTGGTAAGGGAGCGCCATATCGCTAAAGCACTTAGAATCTCCATATTTCAAAAGTTCCCAACGATCGCAGAGCGGATAGCATTCTTGTCGACTCTGTATGACGGCAAAGAGCCCGAAGCGAATATGGAAAGCGACTCTGCTGTTGAAATTGAGATCCGCAATAATCTGCTGAAAGCCGGTGGAAAAGCCTTTGTTGAAGAGGATGAGAAGGCATTTCTCAGCGTTGATGCTGTTATCGATATTATTTCAAATGCCGGAGGAATTCCATGTTATCCGGTACTTTTGGATGACCCGAAGGGGACCATCACTGATTACGAGGTTGACAAAGAGGCACTTCTGGCCGAATTATCGCGGAAAAAAATCTTCTGTATTGAGTTAATCCCCGGAAGAAATGATGCAGGTATACTGAAAGATTTTGTTCAGTTTTTTCACTCAAAGGGATTTATTATCCTTTTCGGGACGGAGCATAACACTCCTGATATGATTCCATTAACCGTATCGTGCCGCCAAGGGGTACGATTAACTGATGAATTAAAGAAAATAAGTTTTGACGGTGCCAGTGTTATTGCAGCCCATCAGTATCTTAGAGCAATAGGATCTGAAAGCCAGGTCAGGCAATGGAATGAGCTGAGTTCAGATGAGAAAAACAGCGTTCTTACGCTGGGTAAAGCCGTCGTTTATCATTTTATAAACAACTAACTCTTATGGAAAAGTCACTTGCTGATCTGCTTGAAATATCACATTTCTACGGTAATGACAAGGAGTTTGTCATTGGTGGCGGAGGCAATACCTCATGGAAAGATGAGAATTATCTCTATGTAAAGGCCAGTGGTACGCGGTTAGGAAGCCTGACTGAGCAAGAGCTGATTAAATTGGATCGGCACAGGCTGGACGAAATGCTGTCCAACTCATTTCCGGAGAATGCCTTCCAGCGCGACCAGATGATCCTGGAAGGCATGATGAAAAGCTGCATCGATAATGACCGGAATCTTAGGCCTTCGGTGGAAACTCCTCTTCATCACCTGATCACATATCGGTATGTCATCCATACTCACCCAACAAGGATCAATGCTTTGCTTTGCAGCAGGGATTGCAGGGAATTAGTAAAAAAAATCTTCCCTGATGATGTTTTGTTTGTTGAATACACCGATCCCGGGTATGTACTGTTTAAGAACCTCGAATCAGAAATATCAGCCTATAGAAATCGATTCTCAAAGGATCCGGGAATTATCCTGGTTCAGAATCATGGCGTTTTTATCAGTGCCGATTCCTGTGAAGAAATACGGCAGCTGTATGATTATTGTCTGAATATTGTCAATGGTGCAAATTCCGTCTCCCTTGATATCAAAGCGATACCGGTGGACGTGAAAGCCACGGAAGTGATTCCGGCCATCCGGATGTTGCTGTCGGGACAGGGAATTAAAATAGTTAAAGTCAGGCAAAACAACTTAATCCGGCATTTTACGGGTGACCAGGCCAGTGCAGGATTGGTTTCCCTTCCATTTACCCCGGATAATATAGTTTACTGCAAAGCATGGCCTCTTTATGTTGAATCCAAAGGAACGCCAACCGAAATCATTGAAGAGTTCAAAAAAAAGCTGGATAAATATCAATCGACTAACGGAAGTTTACCAAAGATCATTTTAATCAACCAGATCGGTCTGATAGCCGCTGATGAGAGCATTAAAATGACCGATATCCTCCTCGATGTTTTTGAAGACCTGATGAAGATCAGTTACCTGAGTCAGGCATTTGGAGGCCCGCATTTCCTGTCGCCTGAGCAGATTTCGTTTATCGAAAACTGGGAATCAGAAAATTACCGCCATAAAATGTCGCGCGGATCAGCAACTGGCAAGGTTATGAACAAGATCATTATAGTTACCGGTGCAGCTCAGGGATTTGGCGGTGGAATTGCCGGTGACCTGTTCTTTGAAGGGGCGAATGTTATTATTGCTGACCTGAATGAAACGAAAGGGAAAGCATTAGCCGAAGAATTAAATAATGGGGCCAAAAACAACAAAGCGATCTTTGTTTATACAGATGTATCCGATCCTCTGTCGGTTAAACGTCTTGTTTCCGAAACGGTTGCAGAATTTGGTGGATTGGACGTACTTATAAGCAACGCGGGCATCCTCCATGCCGGGGGATTGGATGAAATGAGCCCCGAAACGTTTGAATTGATGACAAAAGTGAATTATTCAGGTTACTTTTTATGTGCAAAATTTGCATCAGCGGTACTCAAAATCCAGTCGAAGTATAAGAAAGGTTATTTCACCGATATCATACAGATCAATTCAAAATCCGGGTTACGAGGCAGCAAGAAAAATTTCACCTATGCAGGCGGGAAATTTGGCGGTGTAGGGCTTACGCAGTCCTTTGCACTGGAACTAATTGAATATCAAATAAAAGTTAATTCGATCTGTCCGGGTAATTTCTTCGACGGTCCGCTCTGGTCGGATCCTGACAAAGGGTTATTTGTGCAATATCTCAGATCAGGCAAAGTTCCAAATGCTCAAACGATTGATGACGTAAAACGTTATTATGAAAATCAGGTTCCTGCAGGCAGGGGCTGTACCGTTAAAGATGTAATGAAGGCCATCTATTACGTGATCGATCAGGAATATGAGACCGGCCAGGCCATTCCGGTTACCGGTGGACAGGTGATGTTAAATTAACTTTCCATCCGGAACGACAAAACCTCCTTAATCCGTTTATCCAGAAGGTCTTTATCGGCAGCCTTCTGCTCATCGGACCATTCGGAATATCCGTATAAATCATTTACGATGATATCCTTGTATAGGACAACTCTGCCAATATCAAAGGAAAGCCTTCCGGTTCTGCGATCGAAGAAGTCGACTGAGGCACAGACCATTTCATGATCAACACAATATTTTAATTCCGATCGTATTAAAGCTACTTCGGGCTGAGAAGCTTTAAACTGATCCATTAAATTGATTATCTGATCACTTTGTTTTCCATAGTTTGCAACCAGGTAACCCGCGTAATAATCTGATAATCCAAGGCCTTTCAGTTTCTGACTGATAGTGCTCTTATAATAATCAACCTCCTCCTCGTTCCAAAGCGGATCCTCTGTTAAAGGGATATGGCGTGTCGTGCAGGGGCCAAATTTGATTCCATCAAATTTCTCAAACCGTTTAACCACCAGATCCACTGTTTTCTGGGCCATTTTCCTGTAACCGGTCAATTTTCCACCAGCTATAGAAATCAGGCCATCCGGAGCTTCAAATATCTCATCCTTCCGGGAGATTTCGGAGGTCGATTTACCTTCCTGGTGAATCAGTGGTCGTATTCCAGCCCAGCTTGATTCGATATCACCGAGGGTCAGCCGGATTCCCGGAAAGGTACTATTAACGGCATCGATCAGATATTGAGCATCTTCCCTGGTTGTCAGAATGTTATCCAGATCGCCCTGATAATCGGTATCGGTAGTCCCAATATAAGTGGTTCTGCCTCTTGGGATCGTAAAAATCATACGACCATCGGGCACGTCAAAATAGATTGAATGCTTTACAGGCAGTTTTTCATGAGGCAGGACTATATGAACTCCTTTCGTCAGATGCAACCGCTTCTTAGTAATTGAATTGTTCATCTTACGGATATGGTCAACCCAGGGACCGCTGGCGTTAACTACATATCTGGCTTTTACATACAACTCGTGGCCTCCGATATGATCCGTGCAGACAACCCCGCTAATTTTTGAATCTCCATTAGAGAGCGAATGCACCTCGCAATAATTAAAGCATACGGCCCCTTTTCTTTGTGCAGCCTTGATCAGCTCGATTGTAAGCCTTGCATCATCTGTGCGGTACTCAGAGTAGTAACCTGACCCCAGCAAGGTTGCTTCATTCAGCAGTGGTTCTATTGCAAGGGTTTCTTCCTTCGACAGCATGTGCCGTCGATCCTGTTTTCTAACGTTTGCCAGGATGTCGTACACTTCCAATCCAAATGACGACGAGAGCTGGCCGTAGGTTCCGCCCTTGACCAGTGGCATCAGCATTTTCTCGGGAATAACCAGGTGAGGCGCATTTTTGTGAACGATTGCGCGTTCGCGGCCCACCTCGCTAACAAGAGCAAACTCAAGCTGTTTAAGATATCGGAGTCCTCCATGAACCAGTTTTGTAGATTTGCTGCTTGTCCCCGACGCAAAATCGTTTTTCTCAACGAGGGCAGTTTTTATTCCCCTTGAGGCTGCATCCAGGGCGATTCCTGCACCGGTTATTCCCCCGCCGATGATCAGGAGGTCCCAATGCACTGTACGAAGCTGATTTAATTTTACAGATCTGTTATTCATATTGTTACTTAAATCAAATCACAAAATCCAAATCGGAGCGTTGTCATCCCCGCGAAAGCGGGGACCTCTTGACGCTGTACTGAGATCCGCTGCGATCCACCTCACCCCCGGCCCCTCTCCCGCGCTCGCTCCGCTCACGGGAGAGGGGAGTGAGCTTCTGCGGGACCAATAACTGATAACTGACAACCGACAACAGATATCTATTTTTCTGCCCAGCCCCGGGTTCTCCGAACTGCGTCCTGCCATTTATGATACAGGGTTTGGCGTTTATCGGAATCCATGATCGGGATGAATTCCCTGTCAATCCTCCGGTCAGCCAGGATAATCCGGTAATCCCACCAATCCAGGTGAATTCCTGCCAGATAGGCGGCTCCCATGGCGGTAGTTTCGACCACCTCGGGACGTTCAACCGGAACGTTCAGAATATCGGCCTGAAACTGCATGAGGTAATTATTCACCACGGCACCACCATCTACCTTAAGTGATTTCACTTTAATTCCGGAATCTTCGGCCATGGCTTCGAGCACATCGCGGGTTTGATAGGCCATTGATTCCAGCGTAGCCTTAACCAGGTGAGCGCCTGTCGTATCGCGGGTTATTCCAAAGATGGCTCCCCGGGCGTACATATCCCAATAGGGTGCCCCGAGGCCCGCAAAGGCAGGAACAACAAATAAATCCTCACATCCGGCAGCTTCGGCAGCCATTTTCTCGGAATCTGCGGCATTCTTAAGAATTTTCAAACCATCGCGCAGCCATTGGATGGCTGATCCGGCAACAAAAACACTCCCTTCGAGAGCATACTGGATATTTTCTCCGGTACTGCACGCCAGCGTGGTAATAAGGCCATTCTTTGAAATCACTTTATTATCACCGGTGTTCATTAGCATAAAACAGCCTGTTCCATAAGTATTCTTTACCATGCCCTCCTCGAGGCAAGCCTGGCCAAACAAGGCTGCTTGCTGGTCGCCGGCAACACCGCAGATCGGGATCCGATACCCTTCATCCTTAAAATATCCGAAAAGCCCGGATGATGGTTTTACCGCCGGAAGCATTGAAGGGGGAATATTCAGCTGTTCCAGAAGATAGGAGTCCCATTGGAGCGTTGAGATATTAAACAGCATTGTCCTGGAGGCGTTGGTGTAATCGGTCAGATGGGCCTTTCCCCCTGTCAGTTTCCAGATGAGCCAGGTATCAACGGTTCCAAAAAGGAGCTCGCCCTCTTCGGCCCTTTTCTGCGCTCCATCCACCTCATCGAGCATCCATCGAATTTTGGTTGCTGAAAAATAGGAGTCGATGACCAGGCCGGTATTTTCGCGGACATAATCCTCCAGTCCTTTCGATTTAAGTTGTTCGCAGATAGGAGCGGTCCTCTTGTCCTGCCAGACAATTGCATTGCCGATGGCTTTACCGCTCATCTTATCCCAGATGATTGTGGTTTCGCGCTGATTGGTGATTCCGATACCGGCGATCTGGCTAAAATCGATTCGGGCAGCTTCCATAACTTTCCAGATGGTAGACCACTGGGATGCCCATATTTCTTCGGGATCATGCTCAACCCATCCGGCTTTCGGGTAGATCTGTTTAAACTCCATTTGTGAAGTTCCCCGGATAGTTCCTTTAGAATCCACCAGCAGCGTCCTGGAGCTGGTTGTGCCCTGATCGAGGGCAAGTATGAATTTCTCGTCCATAATAACTCCTTAGGTATTATTTGGCTTTATCTTCTTTCAATTGTCTGGCTATTGCCGCTGAAGCAGCACCGAGGATTAATACTGAAACCGCCCAAAAGAGCCAGGTGACCGATTGTTTCATGATCAGGTCGTATACCAGGGCGCCATAAATCCCACCGAGAACGGGTCCGACAACAGGAATCCAGCTATATGCCCAGTCGGATTTTCCTTTTCCTGCGATGGGAAGCAGAAAATGGGAGATACGAGGTCCTAGGTCACGCGCCGGATTGATAGCGTAACCGGTGGTTCCTCCCATTGAAACCCCAATAGCGATAACCAGGAAGCCAACGATTAGCGGATTAAGGCCCTCGGTGAACTTATTTGCACCGATAAACAGGATGCCTGTTACCAGGACGAAAGTCCCGATTATCTCGCAAAGTAGATTGGCCCATTTTGAGCGTATGGCAGGCCCTGTGCAGAAGACAGACAGTTTAACCGCCTGATTTTCTGTACCTTTCCAGTGAGGCAGATAATGAAGCCACACTACAATTCCTCCAATAATTCCCCCAAGCATTTGTGCCAGAATGTAATAAGGAACTTTTGCCCAGGGGAATGCACCCTGTGCAGCAAATGCCAATGTGACTGCCGGATTAAGATGGGCACCGCTGATTCTTCCCACTCCATAGATAGCGAGGGCCACACCCAGCCCCCAGCCTACGGTTATTACGATCCATCCGGAGTTTTCCGATTTTGTACCCTTAAGCACCACACCTGCTACTACACCGTTGCCAAACAGCACAAGGATGGCTGTTCCGATTAATTCCGCTAAAAATTGTGACATAAGTTTAGATTATGATCCTCTTAAAAATAAAGAGAAGCATGGAAAATAAAAGTAATAATTAAGTTTGTACCTATTGAAAAATAAAAAACAATCCAAATTGGACCAGACCACCAAAATGGCAGACAAAAAGAATGGGGAGGCTCAAAAAAGCAGGGTTCCAAAAACACTAGTTTATGTTCTGTTTGGCAGCTTGTTTGTGGTTGCATTGATGACCTTACTTAAGGCCTGGCACCTTTGGGATATTCCGGCGACAGTGCTTCTGGTTGGAAGGTGGATTGTCATGTCACTGATCATCTTATATGCGATCTTTAAAAGATCATTAACGACCTGGATTCTGATCAGCATGATTGTCGGGGCCGAATTCGGTCACGATATGCCGGAGATTGCCGTTGGAATGAATTTGGTGAGCAAAATATTTCTCAAGCTGATAAAAACAATTATCGCGCCATTACTTTTTGCAACGCTTGTGTACGGAATCGCCGGTCACTCAAACCTGAAGCAGGTTGGACGTATGAGTTGGAAAGCCCTGGTCTACTTTGAGGTTGTTTCGATTATAGCACTTTTTATTGGTCTTTTTGCCATCAATATTTCCAAGGCGGGTGTTGGAGTAATCGTTCCTGAGGTGATCAGCCAGGCCGATGCCCCGGAAGCAGTGCATCAAACCACTGCAGAGGTCATCCTTCATGTTTTCCCGGAGAATATAGCAAAATCAATCTATGAGGGACAGGTTCTTCAGATTGTTATTTTCAGCATCCTTTTCGGAATTGCGGTAGCCATGCTGAAGGAGAAATATAAAACCCCGATGATCAGGTTTACTGAATCCCTGGCGGAAGTCATGTTCAAGTTTACCCAACTGGTTATGTATTTCGCTCCTTTTGCAGTTTTCGCAGCCATTGCATACAGTGTAGGCCATATGGGGCTTGATATCCTGGTTAACCTCTTTAAGTTGCTTGCGACTCTTTATGTTGCTCTGATTGCGTTCATGCTGTTTGTGCTCATACCCATCATGCTGTTTCTCAGAATACCGATAAAAAAATTCTTCAAGGCGGTCTCAGAACCAGCCACGCTTGCATTTGCCACAACCAGTTCTGAATCTGCGTTGCCGATCGCGATGGAAAAGATGGAAGAATTCGGGGTACCGAGAAAGATAGTTGCTTTCGTCATGCCAACAGGATATAGCTTTAATCTTGATGGTACTACCCTTTATCTTTCATTGGCGACCATTTTTATCGCTCAGATGACCGGGGTCCATCTTTCACTTGACCAACAGCTTGTCATCATGTTTACACTTATGCTGACCAGCAAGGGAGTGGCAGGAGTCCCGCGGGCTTCCCTGGTGATTTTGCTTGGCACGGCTGCCAGCTTTGGGCTCCCAATCTGGCCTATCTATATCATTCTCGGTATTGACGAACTCATGGATATGGGCCGGACAGCCGTGAATGTGATCGGGAACTGCTTGGCTACGGTTGTTATTGCCATCTGGGAAAAGGAATATATCAGAAAACCATGAACATCAGGAAATCAGTCGTAAGGCTTATTAATACTTTCTATCTTATTTTAAGGAAATACAAATCCGGGGACGATCTATTCTCACAAAGAGTCGATTCGTTCTTTGTTGATACCCATAACATTCACAAATTTATCGTTCGCTTTTTCAAGGAGTTATTTCAAAAACCTACTGAATTTCGCGAAATTATCCGGCAATGTTATGAAGTCGGGTTTAAGTCCATTCCACTAATTACGCTTACCGGTTTTGTTATTGGAATCGTATTTACCAAACAGTCCCGGCCTTCTCTGGTAGCATTCGGTGCCGCATCCTGGTTACCATCCTTGATCGGAATCGCATTCGTGAGGGCCCTCGGTCCTCTGGTTACGGCGTTGATTGCCGCAGGAAAGGTAGGATCGAACATCGGGGCAGAATTAGGGTCGATGAAGGTGACCGAGCAGATCGATGCCATGGATGTATCGGCGGTTAACCCGTTTAAATTCCTGGTGGTCACCCGGGTGGTTGCCACCACCGTAATGATCCCGGTTTTAATGGTGTATTGCACATTCGTTGGCCTGTTGGGTTCATATCTCAATGTTCATCACAATGAACTGACCAGCTTTGTTACCTTCATCGAAAGTGCGTTCTCCTCGGTAAGCTTTCTGGATGTGTCGTCAGCAGTAGTCAAGTCCATTATTTACGGATTCACAATTGGTATCGTCGGCTGCTATCGGGGCTTCAATGCGACCAATGGAACCCAAGGTGTTGGAAAAGCTGCCAACAGGGCTGTTGTATTCTCGATGTTCCTGATTTTTGCAGAAGAGATCATTGTTGTTCAGATCACTAACTGGATTGCTTCTTTTTAAAATCAGAACCATGAAGAACGAAAATCAGCCGGGGATTAAAGAAGAGGTTGTCATCTCAACCCGGGGCCTTCATAAATCGTTTGGAGAGTCGCAGGTTCTGAAGGGGATTGATCTGGATGTTTTCAAAGGGGAGAATTTTGTAGTGCTGGGACGATCCGGCAGTGGCAAATCTGTATTAATAAAGATAATTGCAGGGTTGTTAAAACCGGACCAGGGGGTAGTGAATGTTCTTGGTATGCAGGTAGATAAGCTGACCCGAATAGAACTGCAGGCACTCCGATTGAAAATGGGGTTTATTTTTCAAAGCAGCGCTCTGTATGATAGTATGACAATCCGGGAGAATCTGGAATTTTCGATGGTCAGGAATTTCAAACATTTAAGCAGCAAAGAGATTAATGTTGCCGTGGAAGAGGTTCTTGATGCAGTTGGGTTAAAAGAAAAAATCAACCAAATGCCATCGGATCTTTCAGGCGGGCAGATAAAACGGATCGGCATCGCGCGAACACTGATTCTTCGCCCGGAAATCATGTTATACGATGAGCCAACGGCCGGTTTGGACCCGATAACCTGTACTGAAATCAATGAATTGATTAATGAGGTACAATCCAGGTATAATACCAGTTCTATTATAATAACGCATGATCTTACCTGCGCAAAGGAGACCGGTCATCGTATTGCTATGCTGCAGGATGGAAACTTCTTCAGGCTGGGAACTTTTGAGGAGGTATTTGATACGGATGATATCCGGATGAAAAGTTTTTTCGATTACAATTTTATCAGATAAGAAATGAAATCAACGATAAGAAGGCGGGCAACCATTGTAGGTCTTTTCCTGTTTTTTGGTTTGGTAATCCTGGTCGCCGGGATCCTGACCATCGGGAATCTGCATAACAGTTTTGTGAAAAAATTCATGGTCACAACCATTTTCGAAAATGTAAACGGGCTGCAGCCGGGCAACAATATCTGGTTCTCGGGAGTAAAGATCGGTACAGTCAGTACCCTGAATTTTTTTGGCAAATCACAAGTCAAAGTGAGTATGAAAATCGATCATGCTGCACAACCCTACATTCGAAAAAATGCCAAGGCAAAAATCAGCACAGACGGGTTAATCGGGAATAAAATAATTGTAATCTATGGAGGGACCGATAGCACGGCAGCCATTGAAGAAGGCGACACATTAGGGATTGAAAAAACGCTTTCCACTGACGACATGATGAATACGCTCCAGGAGAACAATAAAAATCTCTTGTCTATTACCAATGATTTTAAGGTGATCAGTAAAAAGATCATGGATGGAGAGGGGACCCTTGGAAAATTATTGACTGATGAATCGCTTTATGATAATATCGGGCAAACGGTTGACGCACTCAAAAGGGCCTCTGAGAATGCAGAAAAGTTGACTGCTTCCATTTCAGATTACGGATCAAAAATGAATCAGCAGGGAAGTTTAACCAATGACCTTGTCAGTGACACAATTGTTTTTAACACCATAAAAGCTACCGTTTTGGAGTTGAAACAAATTGCTTCAATGGCCGCTGAGCTAACCGCCAATTTAAGGAATGCGAGCAGCGATCTCAATAACAGCAACAGTCCGGCCGGAGTAATACTGCACGATCAACCTGCCGCATCCGACCTTAAATCCACCATCAGAAATTTGGAGAGCAGTACTCAAAAATTGAATGAAGACCTTGAAGCGCTGCGGCACAATTTCCTTTTCAGGGGATTCTTTAAGAAAAAGGCGAAATAAAACATTACGTAGGGACGCATATTTGCGTCCATCATATTTGCGTCTATCCAGGCAGTAGGCAGTAGGCAGTCGGCAGTCGGCAGTAAGCAATAAACCGGGGATAAGTTCAATATCTGCGACCTGATCCGGATACTCATGATCGAGACCGTGCGGTACACCCCCCGACTCTGGATTTGTTCAAATTAGTGTCCGAACCTGATATTCTCCATTCACCTGAGCCCTATCAAGCGGGATGATGGCAAGATTGAACTCGATAAATCCAGTGAAAAGAAAATCGCTCTGTAGAATCAAACCGGGCTTTCAACCCAGATACCCTCTGCGCTTATGTATTTGATTTACGGGAAGTACCACAACCTGTTGCCGAGTGAGATACGGAGGGTGATTGATGTGCCGGATAATGGAATTAATTAAGCGAAGCTTATAGTCCAGTATTAATTCTCAATAAGATTTCGCAATTCTCCTTCTAAGAGATGTGACAATTCGGGTATTTGGTGTTTTACAATTTTTGAAGCTTTTATGGCCATCATACCAATTTCTGGAGTTTCAAATCCTTCAAACTTTTTAGCTATTGTATAACTAATATAGCTTTCATGATATGCATCTCTGATTGAATCCATTAAAGCGCATAAATCAGGAGAAAATAGGAACCTATATGGCTGGTAAGCCCGCACAAAAGCATTATACGAATCTGCTGCTTTTTTAATTCGAGCGATATCGTCAGCTGCCATTTCTTCCAATGGACCTTCTCTCCATAAATTTGTCATCCATGACATATCGGAGTCTAATTCTAGAATACGCTCACTAAGATTGGTAGCAATTTCAAACCTTCTTTCATGCAACTTGATTGATTTCTCAAATTGAATCCTCAATTCGGATTTAAAATGTTCAAGCGATTGAGATAAGTCATGCTTATACAATTCTTTCCTATTCTCAATATCGACCTCGTATAGCTTCTGCTTTTTCTCAAAATAGGTGTCAATGAATTTCCGGCAAATCAGGGCTAGTGCTCCTGAAAAGAGTCCAACAATACCTAGCTGTTCTAAAATTGTCAACCAATTCATAATGCTTGAATTATTTAATCAAAGGTAGCTAGATTCCAATGATACTACCCACTTTTTACATTCAACGGAACAGTTAATCATTAATATTCAATGACTTAAATTACATTTGACCGATCTGATATAGTTTTTACGCCAATCGAGGGCACGCCGCGCTAATTCCCGTCTATGCATTGCACCCCCTCCAAAGGTCGGGAAATAGGACGGCAGGCGAGTGCGGACGCGGGTTCAGCATTTGCCCGTGTGCAGCAATGCACCGAAGGAATCTCCTGCACTTATTTATTCGTTGACTACGGCAACATCAACTCACAGGAAGATGAGCTCAAGCGCCGGACCGATGAGATCCTGATCGCCCTCACGATGGCCACCCCACTTCATACCGATACCTTCGACATGGTTGAGCAAGTCCTGCTCGCTGATCAGGCGCTCGACTGCCTCCTGCAGATTATGGCCATCATGCGCCAGGACTCCCGATGCAGTCCGTTCGTTAAGCAGTTGACCTTTCCGGTGCAGATTACCACGTTCCTTGCGAGGGAGTTGTCGGATTCGACAGGGTGGACGATGGTGGTGAAAAAAAGCGGAATCGAATTGACTTAAAACAAGGCTATTGTGTTGGGTTTTTGTTGGGTGTTAGTTACCTTAGCAGAAATTCAACCACCAAAATGCTTTCACTTGATAGTTTTAACCAGCCTGTTAATGTAGAATGCATTGGAAAATGCAATAAAAAGGAACGCGAAGAGATTACCGAAGACAGCATCTGTCGAAAGGCCAAATCCGGATTTGATTCCCTTCCTGTTCGCTGTGTCGGAGAATGGGCAACAACAAAGATTCACTTTCTTACCAGGTACTTGGATATTTTCGCAAAAGGAATGGCTGACAAATGGCAGGGGAATATAAATTACATTGAAATTTGCAGCGGTCCCGGAATTTGCATTGACCGAAGTAATCGAAGGGAATTGCTCGGGACTGCACTTTCAATTGCTCAGTTACCAAGCTTTAATAAGTTATTTAAGGCAGTCTTTATCGATTATGACGAAAATGTGGTTGACACTCTTAATTCCAGATTTGATCTATATGGCAAACAAGATAAGGCTGTCGCAATCACTGGAGATTATAATCACCCAGATGAACTTTTAGAATTGATAAGAAATCAGATCTCGCCAAAAGGTCTTAGCCTAATATTTTTTGATCCTACCGATTGCAGTGTTCCATTTGAGACCATAGCAACACTTAAAAAAGGATTGCATGACTGCGACCTCATTATCAATGTTTTTTACGGTTTGGATCCCAGACGATGGTTGAGTTTGGCTTATGATAAGCCCGATGGTTCGGTTTATCGGAAATATTGCCGGTTTTTAGGTTCAGACACTTTTCTAAATGATCCTGATATTCAGAGGCTTCACCAAGCCTCTATGCATGGTGAAGTGCACAAACAGTTCATCGACTTTTATAAACAACAATTACGGACGATTGGCTTCATCCATTTTGCTCATGAGCCGATCCGCAAATATTATGATATGCTTTTCGCTTCTGCCCATGAAAAGGGCATCGAGTTTTGGACCAAGGTCACCAAAATAGAAGACACCGGCCAAAAGAGACTTTTTTAGTACCTTTGACTTATGAGCCAGAATGTTTTCGGAACAAAAGAATGGGCACCTCAAACTGCCAATGTTACAGAAGGTTGCAGCAATAATTGCAAGTACTGTTATGCAAGAGAAATGGCTGTTCGATTCGGACGCCGGGAGCCAGACCAATGGAAAAATGAAGTCCCCCGACCCGATTGGGCTGCAAAAAAGTTCAATCCGGCAAACGGAAGGATCATGTTCCCCTCGACTCACGATATTACACCCTCAAACCTGCAATTGAGCATACAGTTTTTATCCAGGATACTGAATGCAGGAAATGAAGTACTCATTGTCACAAAACCTCAACCCGACTGCATTAAAGCCATTTGCGACACCTTCATACATTACCGGCATAAAATCATGTTTCGGTTCACAATTGGCTCAACCAACGATCAAGTTCTTACCTTCTGGGAGCCAGGAGCATCAAGGTTCACTGAAAGGCTGCTATCGCTTCAGTATGCGTTCTTTAATGGGTATAAAACTAGTGTTAGTTGCGAACCAATGCTTGACGGCCACCCAGACCATTTGGCAACCATCCTTCTTCCCTACGTCACTGATGCTATTTGGTTTGGAAAACCAAATTTTTTAGTCCGGCGGATTAATCGAAATGGATATAATGATGAAGAAACATACTCGGCCGCACTAACTCTTCAGCAAACCTTTTCTGACGATTTTATCAAATCACTTTATTTAAGGTTTGAGACCAACCCAAATATCAAATGGAAAGAAAGTATTAAGAAGGTCTTGAACATAGCAATTCCTGAGATTGTTGGCCTAGACGTTTAGCAATTTTTCCCAACTTTGTGGCAGTTGGTCCAGGGAAAAGTCCAGAAAGTCATTTTTAACCAATGCTAAACATTAAATGTAGAACCTGGAAACTCGTTATGTAGCCTAATAAGAAAAACTATGACCCTTTACAAAAAATTACAAGAGGCTAGAAGCGAGGAAGATGTAAAAGACATTTACATAAAAGCGCTCGGTTTAAAGGGCTACAGCAAAAACCTGATAGATATTCAAACCAAGGAGATTTGGTTTGAAGCCAAGGACAATAGCCGCGTAAGCACTTATGCCATGTTTACCCAACTGATGCACTATGTTCAACAGGCACTAGACAAAGGCGAATACGTGCCACCATTCCTTGCGGTTATTGATACGCAGAAAGCAGCTATCATGAAAAGTGCGGACGTAATTCCGTTTTTAGAAAAGAAAACCATTAAGTGGGGCAAGCGCGCCACCGATGTAACGCCAGAGGCCCTCGATATCGTATCGGCACACATAGGGACGCACTTTGTGAGTTTTAAAATAGAAACGCACGAAGAAGAATTTATCAGCACAATTAAAAACGCCATAAAAGAGGGCGACATTATCCGCACGCAGATAACGCCAGACAACCTGAAGCAGGTGTTTGACAAATGGGTGCTGATGATTGGACGCGAAATAAAAGGTGTGTCGGAAGAAGATTATGCCCTTCTGTTTTTTGCCGACATTATGAGCGATGGCACCATTAGCACACACAACAACCTTCCGGCAGAGCTGCTTCACAAAAATAACCAGCCCGTGTTTATGCAGGGCGGAAAATTGTATGAGTTGGGCAACAAAGAGGGCTACCGCCAGTTTTGGCACATATACCACCGCCCGCCCAAGCAGGAATACCGGAACTACTTATTGGAAAGGCGTGATAGCTTAATACCTCTAAACGAGCGCGGTTTTAAAGGCGCTTACTACACCCCGCTGAATGTAGTGGATAAGGCATATGATAAGCTAGGCGAAACCTTAGGAAAAAACTGGCAGCGCGAATACATTGTGTGGGATATGTGCTGTGGCGTAGGCAACCTTGAAGTTAAACACAGCAACCCGCGCAACATATTTATGAGCACTTTAGATTTCGCCGATATTGATGTGATGAAAGCCACAAAAACGTGTGTTGAGGCACAAAGGTTTCAATACGACTATCTTAACAACGATTTAACTGACGATGGCAATATTGATTACCATCTGACCAACAAAGTTCCACAAGGATTACAGAAAGCCATTGCTGAAGGAAAAAAGATTTTGGTATTAATAAACCCTCCCTACGCTGAGTCCGGAGACACTTTAGGAAGTGCTGCTAAATCAGATGTGGCTAAAACATTGGTTGCAAAGAGTATGAAAGAATATAGCTATGCTACAAGAGAATTGTTCACCCAATTCTTGGCAAGAATTGCTCAAGAAATACCAACCGCAACTATTGCGATGTTCAGTACGTTGAAATATGTAATTGCGCCAAATTTTGAGAATTTTAGACAAAAATGGAATGCAAATTATTTAGGCGGCTTTGTAGTACACAGCCAAGCATTCGACGGGTTAAGTGGCAATTTCCCAATTGGATTTTTAGTATGGAAAACTGACCAGCATGTTAAAAAAGGAAGTTTTATTTCTGAAATTACTGCCGAAGTCTTAAATAAAGATGGACAGCCTATAGGCGAAAAACGATTTTATAATGTACCCAAGGAACTGTCACTAAATCTATGGATATGCCGTCCAAAACCAAACAAGGTATCTGTAGTTCCACTGAAAAATGCTGTACATCCGGCAATTAAGTCCATTGACGTCCGGGGCACCTTCTGGTCGGATGGAGCAATTGGCCAATTGCTTTGTGACAGCAATGATTTACAACATGCAGGACAAAGAACTGCCTTATTATCTTCTGGATACGGAAGTCCAGGAGCCCTTTTTGTTGATTCTAACAACTTGTGGCAATGTGCCATTATTTTCACAGTTCGCCGAATAATAAAACAAACTTGGCTCAACGACCGCGACCAGTTTTTGCAGCCCACCGAACCACTTAGCGAAGAATTTAAAACGGACTGTTTAGTGTGGATGCTGTTTAACGGTAGCAACCTTTCAGCCGGTGCCGACGACTTGGAATGGAACGGCAAAAAATGGAGCCTAGTAAACCACTTTATACCCTACACCGAAACAGAGGTAGGCGCACCCGATCGGTTTGAAAGCGACTTTATGGTAAGACACATGGCAGACAAAACATTCAGTGATGAATCAAATGCCTTATTAGCCGAGGGCAAAAAACTGTGGCAGTCCTACTTTGCCCACACCGACGTGCATAGTGTGCGCGATGAATTGAAACTTAACCGCCCCGATGTGGGCTGGTATCAGGTACGCAAAGCGCTGCAGGCGCGCAATGCCAGCGGTGATTTTCCGCCCATCTCCCTTAAAGGCTTTGAAAAAGCCTACAAAGCCTTGACTGATAAGTTGCTGCCAATGGTGTATGAGTTGGGCTTTCTGAAAATTTAATGTAAAGAATCTTAATAAAATAAGCTTCACATGCCTCTCTCCTATAACCGCCATTAAAACGTGAATTGCGGGTAATTGGACGCTCTTCCTAATCTCTTGGTTATGTTGTTTTGCATTCTGTCCTACCTTTATAATCAACAACATTGACACGAACGGTTCTTTGACATAGACTGATTAGAAAGCAAAAAACCGGTCAAATGCATAATATGGCAATCCGCTCCCGGATTAAACACTCCAAAATACCTATGTTTACTAAGTTTTAAAAAATTTCCTGTTGAAGCCGGCCTGTAGGATTACGATCACTGAAACCTTGATTGCTATACATAATGAGTTCCAAACAGCTAGTTGAAGCCGGCCTGTAGGATTACGATCACTGAAACAAAAAGGGCAATGGAAGTAAAATCCAGACAAAAGTTGAAGCCGGCCTGTAGGATTACGATCACTGAAACTTTGATCCGCCCATGTCAGCAGAAGCAATTACAGTGGATGTAGGATTTCGATCTTGATGCCGCGATTCGCTTTTTTGATCCTGGCAAAATGAAACCGGTGCTTTTTAACACCGGTTTTTTTGTTTCTCTCCCTCACTCTCACTGTAAATTTTTTGTTGTTGCATTGTTGCTTCTTCTTTCTACCTTTATAACCAACAAGGATAAACCTATACAACCATGATCATCTTAGCATGGATCGTCTTAACCATAATCATCGCTTGGTATGGGGGTTATAGAAAAATCGGCTTTTGGGGAGCCTTCTTCCTGAGCCTTCTTTTGTCACCGATCTTCGGATTTATTGCAGTTGCACTTTCAGACCGGAAGAATCCCCCAGAAGTTCGGATAATCCAACAATCACCAACAGCCGAAACAAGAATGCATTGTGAGAGGCCGGAATCAGAAAAACCCACCAGTGTCACGGATGAAATCGCCAAGCTTAAAAGCTCCTCGATGAAGGCGCAATTGATGATTTGGAATTCCAACAACAAAAGAAAAAGCTACTTTCTTTATCATTATCAACCTATTATGAGTGTGAAACAATACTAATTGCGCAAATCCAATAGTTGAATAATTACTACAAAATGAAGAAAGAAATACCCTTGATTATTTTAGAAATCCTCGAAAAATATGTTGACCTCAAGAGCGAATTTTTTGAGATAATTGAACCAGGCATTTTTCTCCTTAAAGCTATTGACAAAGACAAATCTTCAGATTTCTATTTTAATGTCCAAGAATACAATACTGAAAGGGGCATTAAATTACTTATTGAACGGAAACCTGAGAGTGACTTATCCATAAAGGAATGTAAACAGTGGATATTCGGAAACGGTTTAGATGCATCTTTCAATTTGTGGGTTGCCCTATTAGAAAAATATAAGACTGTAAATTCATTTTTTGACGACCCGATTATTAAAGCATTTGAAGAAGAATACTATGCTGAATTTCAATTAATCGAAGAAGATGCCGAAACAAAACCATTTACAACAAAACAAATATTAGCGATCGATGAACATCTTGAATATATTGTAAATCATATAGGTAAATTTGAGACGGAACATAATAAGGATCAGATTCAAGAGATTAAAAAAGATATTGAGGAGTTAAGAGATGAATTGACCTTGAAATCCAAAGCTTGGATAGCTCGAAACTTGAGTCAAGTTTGGGCCAAAATTGCGAAACAAGGGCCCAAACTAATTAAAGGGTTACTCAGTGAAACCAAGAAACAGATAATTGCCGCATGTGTAAAATATGTAATAGAGCAAGGTTTTAATGGGATTACATGACAGCTAAACCCGAAGAAATGCCGAAACCAAACCCATTGCAAGGATTTTCGTTCAATAAATAGTACCATGATCACAACTCAGGTTAAGTATATGGAACTTTCACCGCGTTTGGTGCAAATTATGAAGGTGGCTGGTCAGGTTGAATTACAAATTGGTTCAATCCAGGCTTTAGACAAAGCCCCAACTCATGATTTATTTGATTTTATGTTTGAGCAGGCTAATGGGATGTTTCAGGAGTATATTCGAATACAAAAAAAAGCTTCTGAAGACCCAGGAACTGCTGGTGATCAGGGAGAGGAAAACTGGGCATCTCTTTTTAAAAGATGGCTTCCTCCATCCTTTACTGTCGTAACAAAAGGAAGGATTCTAAGTCATGAAGGGATCGCCTCACCTCAAATTGATATCCTTATATTACATCCTTCTTATCCGGATTATCTTAAGGATAAAAAGCTGTATTTGGCAGGAGGTGTGGTTGCTGCATTTGAATGTAAAACCACATTAAGGGCAGAGCATATTAAAAAAGCTATTTTAAATAGCACCCTAATTAAGAAACATGCGCTCAATCAACAAGGAACTCCCTATAGGGATTTACATAGTTCAATCATCTATGGACTATTAGCTCATTCACATGTGTGGAAAAATCCCACCAAAAAGGTTCATTTGAAGATTTATGAAATTCTCTACGAAGAAAATCTTAAACAGGTTAAGCATCCTCGAGAGGAATTAGACTTAATATGTATCTCGAATTTAGGTTTCTGGAATTCTGTAAAAGGGATTATAACTAGGCAATCAATGGGCAAAGATTTTGATCAATCTAAAATTTCTGAATTATTTGACCAAGAAGGCATTTGTTACTCCGGATTTCTTAGTTATAATCAGGACGATTACAATCAAATCTCAGGTTTCCAACCAATTGGCGCAATGCTCGCTCAACTTTTCGTAAAGATAGCCTGGCAAAATCCCGAAGCCAGGAGAATTGCCAACTATATAATTAGCACTCATTTGTCAGGATCAGGCAAAGGTGTGATGCGATTATGGCCTTTAAAACCTCTTTCTACCAAAGTTAGAGAAGGAGTATTAATGGGATTTGGCGCAAGACAAGTATCTCCTTTGGACTGGAATGAATGGTCAAACCAGTTTGACTATTAGAGCAAATTGAACTTTAACTTCGGCTCAATTTATACATTACTAAAAACCCAATAAAGATCTTATCCCCTCTTGTTTTTCTCCCTCCCCCTCCCTATCGTTGCTCCTGTCAAATACAACATAACAAGCATGCAAAGCAACAATCTTTCGGAAAAGCATGGCAGGACTCGGCAAGCCCTAACACCCGAGTCCCCCTCACCTGGTTGTGTTGTAACCTGGCAGATCCTGCTTCTTCCGGAAGGAAGATCAGTAGTTATGCTACCGCACTAATTTTTCATGCATTATGCCAAATACTACACAATCGGCTGCTTCCGCAGTGGCCAACATTCACATCAACGGGGAGGTCCTTTCACCCGACGGTCTCCGGGAGCTCCGCGATCTCCAGGATGGCGACAATGAAGGACTCGATGCCCACACGGAGGCACTCATCGAAGTGACCTCTTTCCTGCTCAAAATTTCGGATGAAATTCAAACCAATTTTGCTCCGGATTTTCTCAAAACTTGTAAAGCCATCAACTATGTCCGGGATTCGATCCTGGATCTTCCCGCACCGGTGGAATCGGAGGTGGCCCATGGATGATCATTCCGATTTCTTAATATTAATATAAAAAACCGCGCTATCTATCACTGCCGTGGCAAAAAATTGACCTTCTCCCGTATTTCTCCCGGTTAAACGGGAAAGCCGCTGCAAATTTTTCATTTACAGCGGCTTTCTTCTTCGTCGGGGTAGTAGGATTCGAACCTACGACCCCCTGGTCCCAAACCAGGTGCGCTAACCGGACTGCGCTATACCCCGAAGCGGGTGTGGGTTTGTGTGTGAGGTGTGAGTGTGGGGCGTGAGAGTGTGTGTGAGTGTGGGTGTGGGTGAGGTGGGTGTGTGTTTGTGTGTGGGTGTGGGTGTGGGGCGTGTGAGTGTGGGGCGTGTGGGTGTGGGGCGTGAGAGTGTGGGGCGTGAGAGTGCGTGTGTGTGTGGGTGTGAGTGAGTTGGGTGTGTGTTTGCGTGTGAAGTGTGTGTGTGGCACGAGTCAATTTTGGCTGCGGTACATTCCGAGGAGCATTTTGGAGGCTTTTTCGTAACCTTCATAAAATTCCACGAACTCAGCCTGCGACAATCCTCCCAGGTTCATGATCAGATCAAGGATGGCTACACATTCAAAAATGCTTCCGCGTGATATCGTATAATAATGTTTTTTATCTGCTGGCGTCATCCTTCCGGTTCCTTCTGCAAGGTTCAGGACACTGCTCAGGCTGGCACGCTTCCACTGGTCAATGATAAAGGGATCGATCTCCTTGATCGACCTGATCTTTTTATAGACCATATAGTTCAGCTTTTTAAGCTCCTGATACAAATCCAGTTTCTCGAAATCAAACATATTTTCAATCTTTTAACAACGCTCCTCCACACTCACTCTCACTCTCTCGCACCACACCCACACTCACACCCAAACCCACACCCACCTCACCCACCTCGCGGAGAGAGGGGGATTCGAACCCCCGGTACACTTTAGGCATACGGCAGTTTAGCAAACTGCTGGTTTCAGCCACTCACCCATCTCTCCAAAGAAGTGCGGCAAAAGTAAAACTTTTACCGCATTATACAAATTTTAGATAAAGTCTTAATGAATAATCAATCGATGGTAGCCAGGAGTCCCCGATTCTGAAGACTCAGCTGCATCGGTTTAATGGTGATAACTTCACCTCTTTTGATATCGCATTTCCCCTGATGATGGGTAATGAATGCACATTGCTCGGCCTGTATCGGATCATGGCCGCAAATCTCTACCAAAGAATCAATTACGTAAACAAAGGTATTCACATCATCATTGTGTAAAACAAGGAAATGCTCCTCTCCCGAACTGAAATTGGTCAGATCGCGGGAATCGGGGTTGCGTTTTGTAACATTTCGGCCCATTAGCTTGTTTTTAAAGGAATGCCAAAATAGACAATTTTATTCACACCAGAACATGCCACTGTTAATAAACTTCCAAAAGACGGAGAAATTCAACCCGATTAAGTTGATATATTTGTACATTATTCTCCATTTTTGCATGTTTTCTGCATCTATATTACCAGCTAATCAAAATTTGAAATGGAAAAAGACAATTCAATCCAGAAAGAAAAACAAAAAGCGCTGCAACTCACTATCGAAAAGTTAGAAAAGAGTTACGGCAAGGGCACCATCATGCGGATGGGAGACGATGCGATCGAGGATATTCCGACGATCCCTTCAGGATCCATCGCTCTTGATATTGCCACAGGAGTCGGGGGCTATCCGAAAGGTCGGGTAATCGAAATTTTCGGACCAGAATCTTCCGGTAAAACAACCCTGGCGCTTCATGCCATAGCTGAATCGCAGAAAGAAGGCGGCACAGCTGCCTTTATCGATGCAGAACATGCTTTTGACCGTTATTATGCCGAAAAGTTGGGGGTAGATGTGGTCAACCTGTTGGTTTCGCAACCCGATAATGGTGAACAGGCTCTCGAAATTACCGATCACCTGATCCGTTCGGGTGCTGTCGACATTGTGGTAATCGACTCGGTAGCAGCACTCACGCCCAGAGCTGAAATCGAAGGAGAAATGGGTGATTCCAAGATGGGCCTGCAGGCCCGGCTCATGTCGCAGGCCTTAAGAAAGCTGACCAGTAACATCAGCAAAACTAAAACCTGCGTGATTTTCATCAATCAGCTCCGCGAAAAAATCGGAGTCATGTTTGGCAATCCCGAAACCACGACCGGTGGTAATGCCCTGAAATTTTATGCATCCATGAGGGTTGATGTCAGAAAGATCGGTCAGATTAAGGACGGTGAAGAGATGACCGGAAACCGCACCCGCGTGAAGATTGTAAAAAACAAGGTGGCTCCGCCATTCAAAAAAGCCGAGTTCGACCTGGTGTATGGTTTAGGAATCTCACGAATCGGGGAGGTAATTGACCTGGGTGTGGATTTGAATATCATTAAGAAATCGGGTTCGTGGTTTTCATATGGAGAGACCAAACTCGGCCAGGGACGTGATTCTGTTAAATTGCTGCTCGATGACAACCCGGAATTGGCTGAAGAAATCACAGTAAAAATCAAAGAAGCACTGAAAAATGCTAAAATTTAACAAAGGAGCCGTCATTCGGACGGCTCTTTTCTTTTTAATCCTGGTTCCGTTGGTCCTGACCTCTTGCAGGAATAAAGGCAACAACGATAAAAAGGCGGGAGATGTGGCGACAGCAGTTGCCGCGCCCGACTCGTCGAACCTGCTGGTCCTCGACAAGCTCATAAGGGAAAATCCCAAAAGCCCTGACCTGTTTGCAAAAAGGGCTAATTTCTACGCTGACAAGAAGAATTACACTCAGGCTTTGAATGATATCACAATCGCCCTGAAGATGGATTCATTGAATCCCGGGTATTACATCAGTCAGGCCGAATATTATATTTTCAACGGTGAACCCAACAGCGCAAAAAAAGCCCTGAATGTATGCCTTAAGAAATTTCCGGGCAACACTGACGTAATGCTTAAACTGGCAGAGATTCATCTTTATATGAAGGAGTATGGCCAGGCAAAGCTTATGCTCCAACAAGTAAAACCTATCAATGATGATCTTGCCCAGATTTACTTTCTTCAGGGCATGATTGCCCTCGAGACCAGCGATACAACGGGTGCTATTCGAAATTTCCAGGTTACCATCGACAAGGAGCCTGATTATTATGCTGCCTATATACAAGCAGGTAAAATATATTCAAACCAGGGAAACCAATTGGCAATCCAGTACCTGAAATCAGCCATCGACCTGCAGCCCAATATGTATGAATCGCATTACCTGCTGGGATTTTTTTACCAGGAACATGGCTTCCTTGATGAAGCGCAGCAGGAATATGGGTATATCAGCTCCAAAATCGACAGCACCCAGGCTGATCCCTATTTTAATCGCGGGTACATCGAAATGGTATATAAAGGCAATTTTGAAGAGGCAGCAAAATGGTTTGGAAAAGCCATCTACTGGAATCCTGATTATGCGGATGCCTGGTATAACAGGGGATTCAGCTATGAACTTGACGGCAAGCTTGCTAAGGCGAAAACTGATTATCAAAAAGCCATGGAAATACAACCAAATTTTCCTTTGGCCATTAAAGGTTTGAACCGCATTGAAGATGGAAAACCCCTTAAAAGAAAATAACCCATGATAAGGTTAACCGGATTGATCACCGTTCTTTTTGTAATTGCGACTGTTGGATGCAAAAAAGCGGCACAGGAAGGATACCGGCCTGAAATTCTCCGACTGTCATCTGACCGGATGACGCCTGAAGTTTTGTGGTCGTTTGGCCGTATAAGCAATGTTCAGTTGTCCCCCGATCGCACTCAGATCCTTTTTGGCATCACTTACTATAACATCGAACAAAATAAGGGTTTTCGTGACCTTTACCTGTTGCCTGTTACCGGTGCCCCGACAAAAGCGATCACGAATACTGCTGTAAATGAAGCCGGTGAAGTCTGGCGGCCTGACGGGCAGAAAATCGGTTACCTGAGCCGCGAATCAGGAAGCACTCAGCTATGGGAAATGAACCCGGATGGTTCCGAAAGACGGCAAATTTCTGATATTGAAGATGGTATATCCGGATTCAATTATTCTCCGGATCAGAAACGCATAGCATTCATTAAAGAGGTGAAGGTTAAAGCCAACCTGAAAGATAAATACCCTGATCTGGCCAAAGCCAATGCGCGGGCTTATGATGATATCATGTTTCGCCATTGGGATGAATGGGTTGAAACATTTACACATGTTTTTGTCGCCCAGGTTAAAAAGGGTCGGCTCGACGCAATTGTTGACATCATGGAAGGCCAGCCATGGGAATCACCATTGAAACCAAATGGCGGGATGGAACAGATAGTATGGTCGCCCGATGGAACCAAAATTATCTATACCTGCAGGAAAAAACAGGGAAAGGACTATGCCCTGTCTACTAATTCAGACCTCTACCAGTGTGATCTGGGTACCGGTACCACCACCAACCTCACCGAAGGAATGATGGGGTATGATATTAACCCCGTTTTTTCGCCCAATGGCCGCTATTTAGCCTGGGAAAGCATGGAACGGGATGGTTATGAGGCCGATAAAAACAGGTTGTATATTCTTGATTTCCAAACAGGCGCACGTACGGATGCTACCGCCCAGTTTGATCAGAATGCCCAATCGCTGGCTTGGACCGACGACAACAAATCGATCTATTTTATCTCAGACTATCAGGCTACTGATGAAATTTATCGTTATAATGTCGAATCCGACGACATATCCAAGATTACTTCAGGTATTCATGACTATTCACTTGTTCTGCCAACAGGCAGCCGCCTGATAGCTGTCCGGAAATCAATGTCGAAACCCGATGAAATCTTCCGGGTGGATCCTACCACCGGTGAAGCAGAGGAGTTATCCTTTGTAAACAAACCCTTGCTCGATCAGCTGGCTTTGGGACGCGTTGAATCACGATGGGTTAACACAACTGATCAGAAGCAAATGAAGGTATGGGTAATATATCCTCCGGGATTTGATCCTTCAAGAAAATATCCCGCCATCCTGTTTTGCGGAGGCGGTCCCCAGAGTACAGTAAGCCAGTTCTGGTCATACCGATGGAATTTTCAGATGATGGCAGCTAAGGGATATATCGTTGTTGCCCCTAACCGGCGCGGGCTACCCGGGTTCGGCAAGGAGTGGCTGGAGCAGATCTCCGGAGATTATGGCGGTCAGAATATGCTCGACTATTTCTCCGCGATTGATACCGTTGCTGCAGAACCGTATGTTGACAAAAACAGGCTTGGTGCAGTAGGGGCTTCCTATGGAGGCTTTAGTATTTATTGGTTGGCCGGCCACCATAACGGAAGATTTAAAGCCTTTATCGCCCACGATGGCATGTTTAACCTTGAGGCAAATTACCTTGAAACGGAAGAGATGTGGTTTGTTAACTGGGATCTTGGCGGACCCTATTGGGACAGCACAAATATTGTGGCTCAGAGAAGTTATGCCAGTTCACCGCATCGCTTTGTCGAGAAGTGGGATACGCCAATTCTGGTTATTCACGGAGAAAAAGACTACCGGATATCTTACACCCAGGGGATGCAAGCCTTTAATGCTGCCCGGCTGAAAAACATACCGGCCCGGTTGCTGTTATTTCCGGAGGAGAACCATTGGGTACTTTCCGCCCAGAACGGAATTCTCTGGCAGCGGGAGTTTTTCGGTTGGCTCGATAAGTACCTGAAGGAGTAAACCTACTCCTCTTCAAGACTGCTCAGGAAATCGACTAACGGTTTTGGAAAAGGATATTGCTCAATTTTCCCAATAGGGACCGATAATAGATTATTATCGGTTTGGTTATAGGCGGTTTCTGTTTGAGCCGAATAAAACCTGATATCAAGCTCAGTATGAGTAAGCAGATGTTTCACCCGGCGAATTTCCGTCAGGCTATCTACTTTTAATCCATATAATTCCAGACATTCTGCAGCCAGATCTACCGGTTCCAGCTCACCCGGGATCATCGGAAGTTCATATAGTCCTTTCCATATCCCTTTTCCACTACGCTTATTGATAACAATATGATTTTCAGCGTTAATCAGCAAATAATTGATAATCGATCCGGATTTCTCCCGGGCAGGCGCCTTAACCGGAAATTCCATCTGGATTTTCTTTTTATTGGCCTGACACAAGCTGTTGACCGGACAAATCGTGCAGGAAGGGGATCGTGGTTTACAAACCGTGGCACCAAGGTCCATGAGCGCCTCGTTGAAATCACCCGGCCGCTCCCGGCTGATCAGTTGCTGCGCCAACTTTTTGAAATGGAGTTTTCCAGCCTGGGTATCAATTGGCATACTATCGGCAAATAACCGGCTCAGCACCCTGTAAACATTGCCATCCACGGCTGCATGAGTTTGGCCGAAACAGATCGATGCAATACAGGAAGCGGTATAATCGCCAATGCCCTTAAGTTTCTTAATGGAGTCGAAATCCTCAGGGAATTTACCGCCAAAATTTTCCTGAATATAGCGAGCCGTGAAATGCAGGTTGCGGGCACGTGAATAGTACCCAAGCCCCTGCCACAACCGAAGCACCTCATCCTCTTCAGCGGCGGCCAATGAATCCAGGGTAGGAAAACGATCTGCAAACCGGAGGAAATAGCCGGTACCCTGTTCGATTCGTGTTTGCTGAAAGATTATCTCGGAAACCCAGATGATATAAGGATCCCGGCTACCTCTCCAGGGTAAGGTACGACGATTCTGGTCATACCAGCTCAATAAAAGAGATGCGGGGTCCAATTAATTTATTGGCTTATTAAGTATAATACAATGTGTCACGAGCACTTCTGTCATGTTCAGCCCCCGGCAGACACCCTTCAAGGTCACCCTGTCACCGGTTTTGAGACCCGGTTTCCGGTCGTAAATGGATTTCCGGAACATACACCTGACCAAACACATATCCTTACCCACCATGATATAACCATCTCCTGTTGCGGCAACATCACCTTCAAGAATGATCACTTTGTTGGCTAACCGGATATATGCACCGGTCGGGTCGCTGGTAAACTCCTGAAACAAGTCGCTGGCCGTGAAATTACCCTCCGGAAGTTCCTTCGAAAGATTACCAAAGGGAGGGAAAATAAGCCGGCCGGCTACCCCAATGAGGATAAGGAATAGTGCAACTCCCAATATTCGGGACTGATGATAGGATTTTTTCATTTCCCCCCAGGCCTTTTATACGGCTCGTATTTCAAATTAACATCAATCGGAATCTCTTTAGCAACACGGTCTTCCACAATATTCGGAACTTTGATATTATAAGTATCTAAATGAATAGTAAACTTTGAAACAGCCCTGATTTCATTGCCCGACCTGCGGAGTATGCCCTGTTCCCTAACTGTGGATGTTACCCCATGCATAGTCAGATCGCCCTCTACAACTACTTTATAATCAATTTCCGGCAGCAGTTTTGATGGATCAAAATCCAGAATTTTTCCTTTAAACGTGGCCTTCGGAAATTTTTCCGATTCCACATAATTTTCATTAAAATGTTCCTCTGCCAGCGGCAGGGTGAACTGAAAAGACTTCATCAGGAGAATAAAAGCTATTTCTCCACTTCGGGTATTCAGAAATGAACCTGTTTGATAATGATTTGCATCTATATCGATAATATCGGTATGGGAAATAAAATAAATATGCCCGGTCCGGGTAAACCAAAGGGTATCCTGTGACTTAACTGAAGTGAAAATGGTTAATAAAAGCAGAATGAATCCGGATTTTTTCATGATTTTTTTCTGATAACAGAGAAAACCCGGGAAATATTGAAACCGATGTGAAGTTCCTTTTTGCGCCATGAGCGTGTGGTTTCGCCTATAAATCCATTTTCAAGAATATAGAAGGAATTGGTGACGAAAATCTGAAACACATGGCTGCCGGTTTCGATATCGAGCCCAATGCTCAGCGGATTATATCTTGGGGGACCGGTGAGGAGGCTTCGGTCTTTCAACCAGAAATATTCGACCGACAGGGCGGTCCGACGGGTAAATTTCACCCGTCCGCCCATGCCTACCGCAAAAATCCGATTCGGATCCTGTGGTGTAGCAACCATGTTCCGATGGACAAACGTGGGGCTAACCTGCAGGCTCAGCCAAGGGGCAAATTTCCGGGCCACGAGGAGTTGGGCAACAAATGATCTGCGGTGTATGGCATCCACAGTCCAGTTTGGATCAGGATAATCCCTGGTGGTAGTCATGGCCGCCAGATACAAGGAGGTACTCACAGGCATCGCCCACTTTCCTTTCGATTGCCGGATTGGACTGAGCTTGATAAACCCATTAAAATATTCATCCACGGTTGCCCTGCCCAAACCTGCTTCCAGCCAATTAGTTATTCCAAACTCCAGACTGACATAGGAACTCGATTCATCTAATCCATAGAACTTCTTAAACCCGCTATTGATTAATCCAAAACGATGTGAAACATGAAATTCAAGGTCACCGGCCTGCATGCGTTCGATGGAATGGCAATTGATTACACGGGTTGATTTAAAAGTAGCATCAACGGGAACCCGGAGCGATTTGATTTCCTGATCGAGCATTTCCAACAGATCGTTCTGTGCCTGCAGCGGCAGAACAATCATAACAATCACAACAACCAACAATAACCTTAGAGCTCTCATTCTATCTTAACTTTCTTATCGTTCTTACCGTCTCAGACGCAATTATGCGTCTCTACAATCTCACCGTCTCAGACGCAATTATGCGTCTCTACAATCTCACCGTCTCAGACGCAATTATGCGTCTACTTCTTGCCTTCCCAGAAGAGGCTGTAAATCTCCTCTTCAGTAAGGAACTTGTTGAAAATACGGATTTCATCTAAATAACCCCTGTATAGGAGGGTATCCATAATATCAGAGTTGTAAGGCCTGCCCAGATAGAGGAGGTCGGTCAGCGGATGCATCCGCCAGGGCCGGGACACCGTATCAGGCAGATATCCATCGATATATAGCCTGGGCGGGTTGATTGTGTCCCCGATCTCCAGATACATATGGTGCCAGAAGAAAAAATCGAGCTGATTCGTCCAGTACCATCTTGAGGTATCCTGTTGAAGAAACATTCTGAACCTGGGCATGGTAGCTGAGGTTATGGCATCAAGCCCTGCCGTGAACTGACCAACACCGTAATCAAACAGGTAGGATTTGTAATAATTAGGCATGGGCAGGAACCAAAGGGAGATGGCCAATGAATCATATCTTCCGATGAATCCTGAAAGGTAATCATGAATACCATCCATCACCAGTGCAGCGCTGTCGTTACGGTTATGATCCCTGCCGCGCTCGATATCCCCCCAAAACCTCAGCGGGTCGACATTCCGGAGCTGGTCTTCCAGTGTGGAGTCGAAACTGAACCAGGCCACCTGGCCCTGTATGGCAGAATCCGGAATTACGATATGAGGGAACATATCCTTCTCATTATCATTTACGCAGGCTGAGCTGATCATGATCAGCCAAAAAAATATCGGCATAACTGTCTTCACGAAATGAAAAGGTATTTTCTCAGGGTAATCAACAACTGTCTGGCATCAAAAGGTTTTATTATAGGCATTCCGTTCGGCAGGTGTTTCCATTTTTACTTCAATCTATTCACCTCCTTACAAAAGTCATCCCGTCCCCAACCTGTACGTTGTAGAGTGCACAAAATCCAGCATTGACTTCTACTACATATTTTGCAGGGAAATCAGAAAGGATTGACCTTTCATTCAGGGTAGCTACATTTTCATAGATCCGGACGATCTTTTTCTGCGCGTTGAGGTAAAGAATATCCAGCGGCAAATAGGTATTTTTCATCCAGAATGACCGGAGTTCCTCATCTTCGAAAATGAACAGCATCCCACGATTTAGCTCCATTTGCCGGCGGTACATCAATCCGCGTTCACGCCTGGCATCATCATCGGCGATCTCAATATCGATTTTAGCAATGACTGTGCTATCGGCCTTTAAAAAAGTCAACTCTCCCTGTTTGACAAACTCCGGTTCAGAAGAGGCGGATGTTGAGGCATTTTTTTGATTTTGAATCATTCTTCTTGCTTCTCTGTTCGGGTTATAAACCACAGCCATAATGAGTATAACCAGCAATAAAACAGCTATATAAAAGACCGGCTTCCCCTTTGACTTCCGGTAATTGCTGTAGATCCCTGCTTTAGGCCGATCTTTTTCGCGAATATTAACCATAAGAAAAGTTTGTGTGAAGATACCAATTTTACCTTTGTTGAGAAAAACATGGATATGCTCCTGGGAAAAGCCTTTATTGATGAAATGAACCATCTTGGTAAAATCAGGGAGCCATTCCTTTTTATCATTGATTTCGAAGGGCTTTCTCCTCTTGTTTATCCTTTAGCCAAAATTCCGGATACCATCCGGTTCACGATGCCGGGATGCCATCAGGACATGAACCCAAAAGCATCTAATATCAAATTTCACCTGGAAAAAAGGCCCGTTCCCTATTCTGCTTATCTGACTGCTTTTGAACGGGTAATGCATCATCTCAGGCAAGGTAATTCCTATCTGGTTAACCTGACGTTCCCCACCCCGATTGATACCGGCCTGACCATTGAGGAAATTTATGAACTCAGCGAAGCACCTTACAAGCTTCTTTTTAAACATCGGTTTGTCGTTTTTTCACCGGAACCATTTGTCAGGATAAACGATGGGATAATCAGTTCTTATCCAATGAAGGGCACTATTGATGCTTCATTGCCGGATGCTGAATACCAGGTTTTGGAAGATCCGAAGGAATCAGCTGAACATACGACCATTGTCGACCTGATTCGTAACGATTTAAGTAAAGTCGCTGATAATGTAGAAGTTAATCGATATCGATATATTGATCGGATTCAGACTCATGAGAAAGAGATTCTGCAGGTGAGTTCCGAGATCCGGGGCAGTTTGCCCGATGGTTTTTCGCTGCATATCGGTGATATTCTGGATGCTCTTCTTCCGGCAGGCAGTATCTGCGGGGCACCCAAGAAACGCACCCTGGAAATTATCCGTGAGGCCGAAGCGGAACCGCGCGGTTATTATACCGGGATTTTCGGGATCTTTGACGGACAAAACATGGAAAGTGCCGTGATGATCCGTTTTATCGAGCAAACCAAAACCGGCTTGCGTTACCGCAGCGGCGGAGGGATCACCCATATGAGCGACCCGAAGGCGGAGTATGCTGAGATGCTGGATAAGGTTTACCTTCCCATTACCATTAACAAGGAAGAAGGAAGTAAAAATTTAGAGATTCGAATTGAGAATTCTGAATTCTGAAGTTCAAGATTCAAGTATCCTGAAACCTGCAATATGCAACCCGTCAAACGCGATAACCGATAACCGACAACCGATAACCGATAACAACTAACAAATGACCAGAAATATACATATCACGTTAACAGCTCGGGATATCCATGAGGAGGAGCTCCGGGGTAAGGTTGTAGTGGTAATCGATGTACTGCGGGCAACCTCGGTAATTGTTACAGCACTGTCGAATGGAGCCCGCTGGGTAAAAACAGTGGCATCCATTGAAGAGGCTTTTCAATTAAAATCCCCTGATATTTTGCTTGGAGGAGAGCGCCATGCCTTGCCGATAGCTGGTTTCGACTTCAGCAATTCACCGCTGGAGTATACGGTTGAAAGAGTAAGGAATAATGGGATCGTCCTGACTACCACCAATGGCACCCTCGCCCTTGCCAAATGCGGTTCAGCTGAAGAGGTGCTGATCGGCGCCTTTATAAACCTTCAGGCCTTGACAAATTACCTGAGTGCACAGAATTTGCCTGTTGAGCTAATCTGTGCCGGAACCAACGGGGAATTCTCACTTGATGATTTTCTTTGCGCAGGGTTGATCTGCTCAACGCTGCAAAAATCCGGAGAGATTGAGTTTGATGATCTTGGCCGGCTGGCAATCCAAAGCTGGAAACAGAGCAGCTCAGATATTCATGCAGCCCTTTCCGAAGCCAGGCACTATAATTTATTGAAATCGAAGGGGTTTGATATAGATTTAAAATACTGTCTGCAACGGGATTCTCATAATATCCTGGTTCGCAGAAATACAAAACACCAGTTCACCACAGCAGTATTCTGATCTACACCCTTTTGCCCCTAAACCCAACACCCCTGATCAGGAACCGGTCATAAAGCATCATCAGGACCACGGTAGCAAATCCAATTCCGAAAACGATGTACCAGATCTTATTGGGATGATAAGTAACCCAAAGATAAT
>Ga0265292_1000499_pt1 | contig 54818 bp, 56 predicted proteins | sample Munlanlewell296A_FD_189080 | JGI IMG/M metagenome (GOLD analysis project Ga0265292, IMG submission 189080) | Leachate microbial communities from a municipal landfill in Southern Ontario, Canada - Leachate well 296A | ecosystem: Engineered > Solid waste > Landfill > Unclassified | place: Canada... | reverse complement strand
TCTAAACCCAAATTTAACTCCCGCGCTATTTGCTGTTTAGAAGCGCGGCCCTGGTGTTTCAAAATTACACTTTTCACTTGTGCCGCGGTGCTAGACATAGCAGTCGTCTTTAAGGGGCTTTCTTAAATTTCACCTCCAATATCCCATTTTTGAAATTCATTTCCCGAGATTCAAAATCAACTTTGGCCGGAAGCAAAATTTCTTTGGCATATTTTCTATCCTTGCTCTCCGCCTCAAGCAAAAGAATGTCTTTTCTAAGATCTAACTTAATACTTTTTTCATCAATTCCCGGAAGTTCGGCAATGATTAAAACATGATCTTTTTCATCAAACACATCAACGATTGGTTCTCTGGTCTCTGATACCTTCGGACCTGCTTTGGTTTTTTTAATATTTCCAAATGGTTCAACTTTTGTTTTTTGTCCCAAACATGTCCGAACAGTAAAACCATAGACACCGCGAACATCTTTACGTCCGCCAAGTCCTTTAATCTGGCCGCTTCTTTTCAATTCACCGCCGACTTCCTCAGCCCGTTCCGCTAAATCAATAAATTTTCCCAGTCCTTTAAGCAAACCGCCGACAAAAGGAATATCATCAAACGATACTTCATCTTTTCCGGATTCTTTTTTTTGTTCTTTTTTTTTCATAAAATTTTAATAGCGCCTAAAAGCTTTTTGAAGAAAGATTTTCTTTCTTTCTTTACCACTGTTTTTGTTTCTATTATTTTTTCCCTTTTCGAGGAATCCACCTTTGGCAGAGGCGTGATTAGTTTTTTGCTCGTTATCTTTTTTTTTGATTTCTTGATGAGCTTTCTTTTCCTAATCTCACCCTTTCTTCTTTTTCTTTTTTTCCCTCCTGTCTTTGGAACTATTGGGGGGTCGGCTACCAACGGCTGTCTGCTTTCTTCAACAAAACCTTTGCCATGACACGGCAAACAATAAAGAGTGGCGCTTTCTTTCTTGCCTCTGCCCCCACATTCCTTACATAAACTATATGGTTGCCGCGCCCTGACTCGACCGCTGCCCCTGCAAACAATACAAGACAGAGACCCAGCTCCCGGCTGTATGCCTCTACCTTGGCAAAAAGCGCATTGTAATTTACTGCTTTTGATAATCTTTTTCATTTTTCGTTAATACTCTAAAATAAATCTCCCGTCTCGGTCTTTCCCAAGCCCAAATTTTGGCATTTTGTTGGGAACCACAATCTTGCTGGGTTTATTGACTTTTCTTTTGGCTGCCTCAAGTTTGCCCTTTCCTCGAAGAATACATAACTTTGAATGCGAAAAATCAATATAATCATGCCGGCCGAGATTGTTACAAATAAGCCGGGCATATTCGGTGCTGATATGCGCTTCGCGCGCAATCGTATCAATTGAGGCCTCTCCGCCCCAATCCCAAATGATTTCCAATACCTTAAGTTCGGTGCCAGACATACTAATATTCTAACACTGTGTGGTTACCTGATTTTGAATAGGCCTCCCCGATCTTACTCAATCCCTTGCTTCCCGCAGTGGCAATTTTAAGAAGTTTATTCATTCCCGTATTAATTACGGTTAAATTTTTATTGATCTGCTTCCCTCTTTTTTGCAATCTTATGTTCTCTTTCTCAAGCCTGTCTCTTTCATTTTGACGCATATACAGGTCTAAAAAAGCCGACTTGGCTGATGGGGGAATAGATCTTCTCCCGGTTGAACCCACGCTTTTTAAGTCATGAACTCCCGAGAGATTAGCAGCTATTTTTTCCATAGATTTGTGCATCATTAATTATTTAGCGCAATATTTAGTAATGAGCTCCCCAACTATCTTTTTCACCTTATTATGGTGCTCTTGCGAGCCTAACCGTGTTGTTTCCGAGGCCAATATATCTTGGGCTAATTGACGAAACATGCGGCTGGAAGCTGACACGGTTCCTCCATTAGTTTGGAGGGCTTTGGCCAACATTATTGAACCGCGAACAGTAGGCGCAAATTCATATTCTCCGGAATCGCGAAGCGCTCTTACAATATTGACGATTTTCTCGGCATCTTTTCGCTCTAGCCCGGATTTTGCTTGCGTAATGGCAATTTCCGTATTTTTGTCAAAGTGCCTTAAATCCATAGTTACCATTCTATCGCGCAACGCGTCTTGAGCTTTATTTGTCCCGGCGTATTCTTCGGGATTTGAGGTAAAAATGGCGACGAATTGCGGATGAGCCTTAAGATAGTAAGATTCACTCCCTTGTCTGGCTAAAGGCAAATCCATTACCCCTTCTTGCAGAATAGAAAGCAGAGTGTTGTTTGCTTCCGGCCGAGAACGGGTGAACTCGTCGTAAATCAAGGTAAAACCATTCTTTACCGCAATGGTGAGGCGATTATCCATCCAGTGTTTAGAGAAATCTTCCTCTACTTTAAGGACGCTGGCAATAAAATTGTCCCTCAATCTCCGGTATCGATATCCGTGTTCTCCGCCAATAAGGTCAGAGGTGGAGTATTCCTCATCGCCGTGAATCAGCACGGCCGGACGGCCGATCTTTTGCGCCAAATGCAAAGCCAAGGTGGTCTTGCCTGTTCCTGAAGCTCCTCGTAAATGCACTGGGAAACCCGCCTTAATATAATTCAGCGCTCGCCGGGCAAGATCCTTAATATACGGCGTTTCCACAAATCCAGCCACTGGTCGCGGCTCAATAATTGCTTGTTCTTCATCTTGTGATAAATAAGGCATAATTATTTGGCTTTATGCTTTTTTGCTTTTCTTACTACTTTTTCTGGTTCTTCAACTTTCGCTTCCGCAATTGCTCTTTCTCCCTTTCTTAATACTCCCCAATTCGCGTGCGCTTCTTTTCGTTCCTCGGCGTAATCGCCTAATAAATCCGCTACATGCTTTTGAATACCCTCTACTCTGGATTGAATATCCTTCATGGTGGCTTTGAAGTCAGCCATCCGGCTTTGCTCGCTTTTCGCGAGAAAATCTTTTAGATCGGCAGCCATCTCTTTAAGTTCTTTTTTAAATTGCGCCATAAGACCATGAGTATCTTTAGCCAAATCTTTAACTCTTGCCTGAATGGCCCTTATTCTTGCATGAATATCCTCCATCATCTTATGAAAGTCAGACATTCTGTCCTTTTCGCTTTTGTCAAGAAAGTTCTTCAAATCCTGCGCCATATCCTTCAGTTCCTTATCAAACCGCGAGAGGAGATCGGCTGTATCTTGTTGATTATTTTTAACGAATTGTAAGCGGCCTCTCGTGGAGGTTTTAATATCGCTTACTAAACTTTTCATTTCTTGTGCCCATGCCATATGTTTTTAAGTTAATTAATTAATAAATAATTCGACCTCTTATTTTATTTTTCTCGACCTTTGCATTTTTATATCGCCCCCAACCCATAACAACTTGAACAGGGAAGACCCGAGTCCGGATCCTTGCCATCACCCCCGCATTTTGCGCATCTTTTTTCTCCTTTAATTTTTGTAACTGATCCCCTTCCACCGCACACGCTACAAGGCACCCGATGATGAAAGAAGATGCCCGTGCCTTTGCAGTAAGGACAGGTTTCCACCGGTTCAACCACTTGCACCGTGCCTCGGCCAATACAAACTTGGCAATCGGAAAGCTTTGATGGAATCTCAAACGGATCCTTGCCTTTGCCCTTGCAAAAAGCGCAGGTAAGGGTCTTGGCGTTGCTTGAGATTATTTTTTTTCGTTTTTTTGCCATATATTTATCCCACACCTTTCAGTATGGTATTCAACCCCGCTGAAAGGCGCGGGATTTATTTATGAAATTCTTCTAACTTTATTCCATTCTGCCGCCGCCGCTTCCCTTTCCTTTTTAAATGCCTCAAGCATCTTATATACTTCGTCCTGCATAGTCGCAAGCTCGGCTTTCACTTGCTCTCCGGTATTTGTTTCTCTTGATGCCTGATCCTGCCGTATATGGACTAAAGTTTTTTTGAAATCTGCCAAGCGGAGCTCCGCACCCTTTTTAAGCAACTCTCTTAATCGTTCTGCCACTCGACTCTCTTCCTCTCTGAAATCGGCCAGCATTTTTTTCACATTTTCTTCTCTTTTCTGCTGGGTCAGTAAAATATCCTGCATCATCGCGCTAAAATCTTTCTTGCGAAGCGACTCGGACTTTGCTAAAACTTCCCGAAGATCATCGCTCATCTCTTGCCTTTTTTCCTTAAATTCATCCAACGTCTTATGGGTGTCTTCCACAATCTCTCCAACTAATCTTACTCGCGCGTCATACGAAACAATAATCTCCTCGGCTAAATTTTTTAAATTATTCTTCATATTAAAATGTTGGATAGGTACGCTTTTTATCTCAATCCCGCTAAGCGGAACAAAGAAGGATGTACTAAATGCCTCTTTAAGATAGAAAGGGCACCTACCAACTTGCCCCAATTAGGCGGCGCTGGCAGTCAAACCGACTGCTTCCGCGTACTTCAACCAGGTCTCAACTGAAGCGACAACTACTCGGGCTTCAATAGCCAGCAATTCAATGCCGACCAATGATAGTCTGACCCAAGCGTCAACCACAACGCCCTTATCAAGAATTCTGTCAATAACCTCCACTAAACTGGAGGATGACATTGATTTTTCTACGGCCATATGTTTATTCTTTTATCCCGATTCCGTTTCGACGGAATCGAGGATCCTCGATTTTGCGCCATAGCAAAATCGGGATTAATTTTTTATCTTTGCCCCAATCGACCTTTGGTTTTAGGGACACTGACTTTCACTTAATCAGAAAAATAAAAAAAATCCGCCCCGACGTTACGTCGGGATGGATTCTCCGTTTCTAGCAATGAATGGAAAAAAATCGGAAGCCTAATTTCCCAATTTATTACAAACAGGTAAAAGCAATCTCTCTCTCTCTCTCTCTCTCTCTCTATTTTGATTTGTAATTTCCATATTTTTTTATGTAGATATTATACCATGACAGTAAAGTTAATACCACAATCCTACCTTTCTATTTATCCACACTAATGCTTAAACATATAAAACGCTCTCTATTGTCGTCATACTAAATATAATAGGAAACATAAATTTATGTACAATAGTATATTTGCTCTTAATATGGGGCATTTGTTGCCTCCTATGCTCTTTATGAAGAACAACTTGTCCACAATAGTATTTGACTTAATTTTTCTCTTATATTATTATTCATTTAACCCCCCCCCCCAGACAAAGTTATCCACAGGGCTTCGCTACGCTACGCCCTGTAAACATTAACAAGTTATTAATAAATTTCTCCCCATATGGCCAGAAAAATAATCTCATACGAAATCACAAAACTCGGAAAGTATTTAAGAGAGCTTCGCAACGAGCAGGGATTGAGTATTCGCAGTGTGGCCAAAAGTTGCATTATCGCTCCGAGCTATCTCGCAAAAATAGAAGCCGGCGACACATATAAAACAATCGGCCTTGAAACGCTGATGAAGCTTTCAAAATTCTACGGCATCCCAGTATCGGCGATACTCAAGGAAGCCGGATTCATCGACAGCCACGAAGACGACCTGCCAGAGCTTGCGCAATATCTTCGCGCCAAATATCAACTCTCCCCACAAGCCATCCGCGATATGGAAATGGCAAAAGAGATCGTGGATAAGAAATATAAAATTTCTTGAATAGAGCGGGATACGAGAATCGAACTCGCGTCTCATGCTTGGGAAGCATACATACTGCCATTGTACTAATCCCGCGTTTGCGCCGCTTTTCAAAAATCAATTGCCGGCAAAACTGCGAAGCGCATCAAATTGATGCGCTTTAAATATTCCCTCATATTGAACTTGTAGCGAGTTATTTTCGCCAAGCAGGATCCGCAATGCAAAAAAAATACATTGTGAAAATTTGCTGCTATTCCGCCGCCGCGTTCGTATCCGCCGCATCCTGAACAACATCAGCATTATCATTGCTATCTTCATTGGCCTCACTGACTGTCTCATCAGATACTTTCGCGTCATCAGCAGATTTTTCTTCGGAAAATACTTCAAACGGGTTATGGGCATTGACCAGCACTTTAATCCGCGCTTTCCTTAATTCACTATCCATAAAAGCAATGAAATCCGCCGCATTGCGTTTTTCATCAAGACGCACGATGTGATAGCCAAACTGCGTTTTTACCAAATCATCGCTTAGCTGTCCGGGTTCCAGCGAAAATACCGCTTGTTCAAACTCCGGCACCATCATGCCTCTGCCAAACCAACCCAAACTGCCTCCTGTTTCTTTTGTGCCGTCAGATCCAAATTCAGCAGCGAGAGTAACAAAGTCTTCTCCTGCTTTTATCCTATCCAAAACTGCTTGCGCGTTCTTTTTTGCCGCGGCATCATCAGTCTTATCGTCTACTTTGAACAAAATATGGCTTGCGCTGACTTCCTCTTTTTTGAATTCTTTGACGCTGTCGTCATCAAGTTCTGAAAATTTTTCACTTAATTTTTGTTCTACGAGAATCGGATAAATAACTTTTTGCGCGTACGTATCCAATGTCCAGCCATATCGATTCATGATTTCTTTTTCGGCGGCAGCTCGATCCGAAAATTGAGCTATCAATTCATCAGCGCTTTTTTGAAGATCTTCTTCGGTAACAATAATATCATATTTTTCTGCGATTGACGCTATCAGCTTATTCGCCACAAGCCTCGCCAAAACTTGATCAGAAATTTGCTCATCGGTTGGCTGTTCTGCGCCTTCTGGCGCGCCCGAGTAAAACTTTTTCAAAACCGCCATATCATCTACATATTCCACATAAGGAATAGAGCTGCCGTTGATTTTTGCTACCGGAAACTGAAATGCCTTGGCAATTTTCAAAACAAATTCATCCTGGGAAAGTTTTTTTACCGACATCCATCCGTAGCCAACAACCGCCAAACCAGCCAGAACAACAACGATCACGATGCCCAACAAAAAAGCCGCGCCTTTTGACGATCCCCGCGGCTTTTTGTCTAATGGTTTCAACGACTCCTCTGCCGCCTGCCCGCCCTCATTGATTGATTCATTTTCCATATTTTTCGATTATAATTAAATAAATAAAAAGCATTAAATAAAAGGTATGAACCCCAGAGCAAGCTCCGGACTCTTGTCCGGCCCGTCTTCGCCTCTGTGGGGGCTACGCCGGGTAAACTCCATCAACGGGCGGAGACGGAACTTGTCCGGCGCAGCCCACAGGCGGAGACGGATTAAAAAATATAAATAATTTTACACCCTCTACCGATCTGTGTCAACAGGCTTGCGCAGTAAAAATAACAGCCATTTCTCCAGATTACTAAGCCTTCTGGCGCTGGCAGCGGCGCTGATATTTTCTCCTTGATCCTCCGAGCCATCCCCGCGTTTTATAATAATAACTTTTTCGCCCGATTTTTGCAAGTTTAACTCAGTCCTAGCTTTGTCTTCTACAAAAATTTGGCTTGATACATATTGCAATATTTCCAATGATTCAATTTTTTTTGTTTCCAAGCTCCGCAATTCCCTTTCCAATTCTTTTATTTCATCCTTAATTTTATAATCCTGGTAATACGCCCGCGCGTAACCTACCGCAAATAAAATAAGAATAATAAGCGCTGCTATCAAAAATAGGCGCGATGAAAAAAATCTTCTGATCAATGATTGTCGTTTGCTATTTCTCATATCAATTTATTGATTCTTTTATTTAATATTTCAGCCACGCGTATTAATTCTGAAAGCTCAAGTTCATAAAGCTTGTCAATAATAACATTCGCCACATTGCCGCTGAAATCATGGGCGTATTTTGAAATAAATTGCTGCCTGAATTCGTTGATCTCCTGCTGAAGATAAATCGGATTTTTTATCTTATCAACAACAATCTTTACTTTTCCGTTTCCGGTCTGCACTGAAAGATTTCCATAGCGCAAAATTGTGCCCCAAAACCCGCTTATTCTGCCGCCAACATCTTCAACCTGGTCATAAGGAACCTCGGAAATAATTTGTTCAAAAAAATCGCGCTGGTCAATATCAACCAATCGGTGCGTTGTAACAATAAAAATATTTTTTTGCCAAATAAAAATAGCGCGTACTGCCAAAAACAGCCCCAGCGCCATCGGGATAACAAAAAGCGCCTCGCCCCACCATCCATGCTGAAATAGCCAAAACATGAAAAAAAATGGAACGGCCAGAAGAGCGCTTATCAATAGCCACCGCCAAAAGAGAGTCAAACCATAGCGGCGTATCACAAAGACTATCCGTTCGTTTTCTTTTAACTTAATTTTATTTTCAAGACTCATGAAAATTTGACAAAATTATGCAAAATTATACGAAATTATACAGAATTACTTTGAATTACAAAAAATTTTGTTCAATTTTGTATAATTTCGTTTAATTCTTCTTTCAATTTATTTCAGCCGCTGCAATGCTTCCCTCGCCGCCTCTCTATCATCCCAATCAATCATCCGCCCCCCGGAAACGCACAGCTTCTGTTCGCTTCCTTTGCCGGTAATCAAAACTAAATCCCCTGTTTGGGCCAACTCAATGGCTTTGGCAATGGCTTCTTTCCGATCTAAAATTTCAAACAAATCCTTACCTGGCTTCTTGCCCGCTTTTTCCACTCCAACGGAGACTTGTTTAATCAATTTCCGCGGATCGTCATCATACGGATCCTCGTTGGTGATGATAACGATGTCGGCTTTTTCACCCACTAATTCAGCTTTTTTATCAGGCTTATCCCGTCCGCCGCCGGTATTGCCGAATAAATGAATTATCCGCTTTGGCTTAATTAATTCTACTGCCGCGTACAATTTTTCCAAAGCCACTACCTCAAAAGCATAATCCACAATCACCTGAAAACCGCATTTATCCGCTTCTTTGATAAATTCCATTCTTCCCGGAGGCGAAACTAAACCGGCCACAGCTTGCATTATTATTTCTTCTTTAATTTTCAAACCTCTGGCAACCGCGATGCCTGCTAAAATATTCATAATATTGTGTTCTCCGTAAATTGGCGCGCAATATTGATGTTTATCCACTATAAAACGCAAGTCGCCATTATCAACTTCAATGCTTTTGCCAATAACCGCGCTGGTGTATTTATCCAAATCATTCTTTTCAAAATAATTTTTCTGGTCATGCCTGCCAAATAAAAATTTATTACTAAATTTAAATTGTAAAAAATCCGGCGCATACTGGCTGTTAGCGTTAATCACCGCTATTTTCGGCGCCTTTTGGCAGACCGCTTTAGGATTATCAACTAAATCGCAAATGACCACTTTTTGATATTTTTCCAAACGATACTTTTCTTTGCATTTGCTTATATACTTAAAAATCCCCAGTTTAGCCTTTTTATATTTGTTAAAACTGCCGTGCGATTCAATATGTTCTGGATACAAATTGGTTAGGACAATAACGTCAAAATTTATATACTTATGCCGATGTTGGACAAAACCCTCGGAAGTAATCTCAATAATCGCGATATCACACCCGGCGTCCGCCATTTCACGCAGATATTTTTGCGTCTGGGCTTTGCCGAGCATGGTCATCTTTTGATCATTCAATTTATCTTGGCCCGCAATATAAAAATCAATCGTGGAAAGCGAACCGACCGCGTACCCGGCTTGCTCCAAAAGTTGCCGCAGAAAAAACACCGTGGTTGATTTTCCGCTCGTGCCGGTAACGCCGATCACAAACATTTGTTCCGATGGATTGCGGTATTTGCACGCGCCAAAATAGGCGTAGAACCAGTGTTTTATATTTCTAACTTTCTTTGGAATGATTTTACAGAAGATTGGTTGCCACATAGAAAGCGGTAAATGGTAAATAGTAATTAGTAATTGGTAATTGACTTTTTGAGTTATTATTTTTTAATTTGACTCTTTGTAGTTTGGATATAACTGTTTAATTTTTTATGGCAAAGAGCCAGTTTTGATATTAAATAATCATATTCTTCCTTCGTAATTTCTTTACGTTCAAACAGTTTATCGACCCAATCAAATGATTCAAACAAAGAACCTCTGGCATTATAATTAAATTTATTTTTATCTAAAAAATGAAATCTCCCAAAACCTTCGGCAATGTTTGCTGATATGGAATCAATCGCTTCTATCCACTGATCTCCAATTATTTTTTTCATTTGCCAATCTAATCTTTTATATATTGGCCAAGCATATTTGCTTATCTCTCTAGCAATATGATAGACTTTTAGCTCCCAAAGTTTCATATTTCCTCCAATTACAAATTACTATTTACCAATTACATTTTATTGCTCGCTGGTGTATATTATTTTTCATTACTTACTTTTTTAAAGACAACTCATACACCACCTTCTCCATCTTCTGCACCGCCCCCTTGGCTTGATCAAACTTGGTTCTTAGATAACTTGTCAAATTAAATTCAATCAATTCCCCCACAATCTCCTCGGCCATATCCGCGCACTTTTTTACGGTTTTAGCATCGCCGCTCGTCGCCGCTTTGATAGCATAACGGTACAGTTCGCCCGGCAGATCGCACAAACCGCCCAAATACGCGTCGCCATCCACTGGCAAAGTTTTTACTTCGCCAATCTTGCCCGCAGTCAAAAATTGATAAAACAAGCTAGCTTCAACATATTCTTCAAGTCCCGCTTTATACGCCCCCTCGGCAGAAACTTTTCGATCATTATGGTATTTTTTGTTAAGTTCATTAAATAATTTTTCCGCTTCTCCCAATTTACGCTCTGCCTCTTTGAGATCATCCCGATGCATGGCAAAAATCGCGCGCTTGGCATGGTGCAAAGCGTCGTCAGAGTGTTTGATGGCGTCCCGCCGCTTTTCGGCGTAAGCCAATGAGTAAGCGCGAAGCTTGCCGACATAGGTTTTATTTAAGGTCATATTTATTTTTGGTTAATTACTATGAATTACGAAACGTCATCTTGCTCTGGCGCGGTGAACCGATCTGCTCCCGTACACCTCGCCGGCTTTTAATAAATTGAATTTCCAGATCTTTACCAAAATACCCATGAATAAAAGCAGTCCGGATAAAATCAATACCGCCGCTGACCACTTTATGATGTCTATAAGCAGGTCGGTTACCATCGCGCGCTCGGCGTCATCATCCAAGAAACTAACCACGCTCATCATCAATTTGATTTTTTTTGCCGCCATATTCATTTCCGCCCGCCGATCAGCGTATCCGGCGATATATTCTTCCGGACCGACTGTTTCCAGCCTGCGGCTAAGCTTGATATTATTCAATTTCATTATTACATCAGTATTTATTAAACGCAGTTGCTCCGCAAACGAAGAATAGCGATGGATGCCAAACAATTCAATTTCTTTTTTCTTCAATCGATTTATGGATTCATCGTCAAATGACCACACGTCATTCATCTTTATCCGCCTGATGGCCGATTCCCCTGGCGCCAGGATTAAATTTGTTGTGCCAATCCACTGCGCTTTATTTTCGTCAAAGCGAAATTCAAAACCATTGTTTTCCATAATATCCATTGGCTCGGCTGGCGAAGGCAGCGCGACCGAGACTGGAATCATGACGCTTTCCGAATCAGGGTTAACCGCTATGACATTCAGCACAATAGAACCAAAAGTGTAGTAAGGGTGAGTCAGCGGATCAGTTGCGCCGGGCAACAGCATCCGTTTCATCACTTCTGCCACGGCCTTAAACTCAATAATTTTGTTTTTCAAATAATTTACATTGTCTTTTTGCTCCGGGGAAATATAGTAGATTTCTTCCATGCTTCTACCTTCCAGAATTTTTAAATTCCGCAGAGCGCGCGCCATGCCTTCTAAAACATTAGCTGCCTTTTCCGTCCCCTGATCATCTACAAAACTAATCGCCGGCAGCCGCTCGCTAATTAACTGCAACTTTTGTAATTGCGCGGTATTTTTATCCTCCTCGCTGATATTATTACTGTCAATATCGGGCTTTAGCTGTCCGTCAGCCTCTGGCAATGTGTCCTGAACGCCGCTTCCATCTTTCTCATCAATCTCATCAATCAACAATTTAGCTGGCGCGTCCGTATCACCGTTTGTCGTATCATCAGACCCTGAATCACCATCAGATTTTGTTTTGGCAATATAGTAAATTTTGCGCGACGTAAATCCATCAAGTCCGCTTGATAGAATACGATATCGCGCGTAAACCGTATATTCGCCGGGTTCGCACTTAACAATCCCGCGGCACAAATCCCAACTCTTAATTGATCGAAATTCCTGGCTGGAAGCAGCGGATAAATCAGCTGTGTTGGAAAGAGCCACATCTTTTACCGCCGTATTGGCGCTAAAGGACAATTCCACAATATTACTGTCGGTCGTTGATGCGCCGTTGTTTATAAGCATGCCGAATTCAGGAACAACTGATGTCGGCACACTTGCGCCGCCGGACGAAACAACCGCTTGATCATCGCTCGTAATTGAAAGTGTATAAGTACTCACCGATCCCAATACAGCATTGGCGAGGCTCAAAATGCTAATCACAACAGTTTCATCCGACTCCACCGTATTATCATCAATTATACCTATTGACAATGTGACGCCGGTCGCGCCGGATGGAATAACGGCCGAACTCACATGTGAACTATAATCCGTACCGCTCGCGGCAGTACCGCCATAGCTAAGGGAAAACGAAACATCAACATTCAAGGCAGCAGCCAGACTCAACGTTATATTTGCCGTTCCAGAGTTCTCCGAGACTGATCCGCCGGTCGTGGAAAAACTTACTTCAGTACTCGTTACTACCATTGAATAACTTTGCCAATCACTGTATGTGCCGGTATCCTGCACTTCATCAGCTTGAACCGTAAACGCAAAAGTGCCGGTTGCGGTTGGCGTACCAGTTACATACCCGCTGCTGATCAAGAGCCCATTCGGCAACCTGCCGCTATAGAGAGAGGTGCTCACCGTTCCCCGCTCTCCGGTATAGACGATTGGCGTACTATATGTTTTACCGAGCGTGCCGGTCGCGAAAGCGGACGAAGAAAGGTTAATAAAATTAAAAATCATCACGCGATTATTGGCCGCGTCTGCCGCGTAGAGTCGATTATTTCCATTATCAAAACTAATTCCGCCATGAAAGCTCTCAAAATTATTCTGCGTCGCGCCATACGCGCTGGAAGTAAAATCATTCTGTCCAATAACCGCTGCGGCATTTTTTCCGTTGGTGATTTGAGCGATGTCAAACACCATTATTCGATTGTTACTAACATCAGATACAAGCAATGTGCTGGTGTTGGACCCAAAAGCGAATCCTGCGGGTTGGTTTAGGCCATTGCGTGTCGTTTCGCGCGAACCGCTGGTAAAATCACTTTTACCCAAAACATTTGCCGCCGCCTCGCCGTTCACCGTTCCATCGGCCAAATTATACGCCAAAACGCGGTTATTGCTAGAACCATAGTCTGCCACAAACAAAAGCTGACGTGATGCTTCATACAAAACGCCAGTGGGCGCGTTTAATCCTGATGAGGTAAGCGCCAGACCGCTACTGGTATAATCACTTTGCCCCAAAACATTCATCGCGTCTTCCCCATCAGTAATGCCATCGGAAAAATTATAAATTATTATCCGATTATTCCCGGTATCGCCGACAAACAAATAACCGCTCGCGGCATCATAATAAACTCCCCTTGGCAAATTCAATCCGCTCCGCGTTGTCGCGGCCGCAGCGCCGGTAAAATTACTCTGTCCCAGCACCTTGATCGCGTTCTCGCCGTTCGTAATTTCGGCCACGTCAAAAACCATAATTCTACTGTTGTCGCGGTCAACCACAAACAATCGGTTGCCGGCAGCATCATAACTCATCTCCCGCGGATCATTAAAACCGCTTGATGTGGTTGTGGCAGCCACAGAAACAAAATCACTCTGCCCCAAAACAAAATCAGCCGCGCGATCAATCAAATTATTGCTATTATCCAAATTAAATATCAAAATTCGATGATTGCTTTCATCGCTTACAAATAACCGATGATTCACTGTATCAATCTCGGCGTCGATTGGAAAATTAAGTCCTACGGCGTTTGGCGTAACATTATTGACATACGCAGTAGTATAAACTGGCAGATAGCTGCCATCCAATTGCCCTAGCAGATCAGCTGCCTCCTCGCCATTCGTAATCGCGGCAACGTTGTAAACTACAAAACGATTATTAGCATAATCCGCCACATACAATTTTGTATTATCTGACGTCGAAACCAATACAGACACTGTATTCAGTCCTGATTGGCTGGCGGTCGCGGCGCTATTAGTAAAATTAATCTGCCCCAGCACGCTGGCCGCGTTCTCGCCATTCGTGATCGCGGCCGCGTCAAAAACTATTACCCGTTTGTTGCCACTGTCGGCCACGTACAAAGTATTACTCGCGCTATTCAATGCGATACCATACGGACTGCGCAGCCCGCTTTGGGTTGTCGCGGCTGTTTTGGTCGTAAAATCACCCTGTCCCAGTACGCTGGCCGCGTTCTCGCCATTCGTGATCGCGGCCACGTCAAAAACAGTTATACGATTATTTCCATACTCCGAAACAAACAACAGCGCGGTTGACGTGCTGATGGCCAATCCCGCCGGAGTATTAAATTTGCTTTGCGTAATGCCGGAAGATCCGATTGTAAAATCACTTTGCCCCAGCACATTAACCGCGTTCTCGCCGTTCGTTATTTCGGCTACGTCAAAAAATAGTACGCGATGATTGGAAAATTCAGCCACGTATAGTGTGCTGCTCGTTTGGTTAAAGGCCACGGCAATTGGCGATTTCAGTCCGCCAGCTGAAGTAGCTGATGAATTTGCGGTAAAATTAATCTGTCCCAGCACGCTTACCGCGTTCTCGCCATTCGTGATCGCGGCCGCGTCAAAAACTAAAACGCGATGATTGCCAAAATCCGCCACGAATAAATAATTTCGTCCGGCATCATAGGCAAGACCAGTTGGCTGGTTCATGCCGCTTTGGGTCGCGCTACTCCCATAGGCATTAAAATCACTTTGTCCCAACACATAATCCGCCTGTCGGTCAAGCAAGGCGTTGCTGCTGTCCAGATTAAAAACCAACACGCGATGATTGGACATGTCAGATACAAACAGACGGTGATTGATTTCATCCAGCACAACGCCGAAAGGCGCTTCCATGCCTACCGTACCAGGATAATTTGCATTGTTTACCTTTTTAAAGGTGTATATCCCTTCGCTACTCTGGTTCAATTGTCCCAAAACATTATCCGCCAGACGATACTGTTCACCGGTGGTAAAAACTATCTGGCTGGTATAATAAAACAATAAAACAACAATGCCGGCCATCGCAATCACCAAGGCAAAACCCAGCCAAACCGCCAAAGCCAGACGAAAAAAACGAAAATATGGTTCGGTTCTAAATATCCGAAAATGATCTCTGAACGACGGTCGGCAGACCGATCTTCCCGGAATAAAAAAACGGATTATCCAAGCCAAACACATTTTCATTATCAGCAAAAAATGAACAAACTGCTGGCGGCGCAAATAACCAAGCTTGCGCCGATATTCTTTTCTGTCAGCAAAAAAATGACGGCTTTTTTTGAGCTCTGTTTTAGAATGGGCAACACTTGTCAAAATTGTATAACGTTCAAAATCTTCCTGATCAAAATGGTTAGAATGGTTAGAACCAAGGAACACCTGCCCGCTTGACCGCTGGCCGGTGGTGTCCTTTTTCAGCGCCAATTTTCTTGTCTTTTCGTCCTTGGACATAACCTGATAATTTTGTCTGATTGCGTAATTTTGCCTAATTTAATACCACTTCGCTCTTTCTCTTCACCAAAAACACCGCCTTTATCGATTCAATCAAAACAACATTCAACACTCCAAATCCTACCATAATCAACCATTCTTGCCAACTGATCGCCACGGTGCGCAGCAGGGTTTGCAAGGGGGCGAAATAAATTGCGGCGATGAGCAGAACCCAGCCGAGCATGACCGCCAAAGTCAAACGCAAATTATCAAAAGGATTGATCCGCCAAATCATCAGCCGCGTACTGCGGATTGAATAAATGTAGATCAAAGGAAAAATTCCCAACCCCAGAAATACCAATGTCCGCGCCCGCTCTATTTCGCCGGTAAGATTATAAAAATAAATAAACAGGCCAAACAAAAGAATGTTGGAAATCATACTGATAATCGCCATCATAAACTTCATCTCTCGGCTAATCAATTTCTCGTTTCTGCCGCGGGGCGGATCGGCCATATTTCCCGGTTCACCCTTGTCAAAAGCCAGCGCCATGCTGGGGAAGGACTCTTCAATGATATTTATCCACAAAATCTGCGCCGGTAATACGGCCAAAGGCAATCCGGCGATCAAGCTCCCCCCGATTAGCATTACTTCGGCGATGCTGCCCGCGAGCAGATACAAAACCACTTTTTTGATGTTTTGATAAATCTTTCTCCCCTCTTCCACCGCGTGGACGATCGTGCTGAATTTATCATCCAATAAAACCAAATCTGCGATTTCTTTAGCCACGTCCGTGCCCGATCCCAGGGCCACGCCGACATCCGCGCCCTTTAGAGCGGGTGCATCGTTTACGCCGTCGCCGGTCATGGCCACCACCTCCCCGTTGGCGCGAAAGGCCTTGACGATTCTGATTTTATCCTTTGGATCAACACGGGCAAACACGCAGACCTTTTCTATCACTTGTTTTAAGTTCTCATCGGAAATTGAACTCAACTTCGTTCCGTCCAGCATACTGTCCTCGCCGCAATTCAAACCAATCTCGCGGCCGATCGCCTGCGCTGTTTTGATATGATCGCCGGTAATCATTACCACTTTAATGCCCGCCCGCCGGGCCAAAGCCAATGTTTCTTTCACATCGGATCGTAAAGGATCCGACATCGCCGCGAGGCCGACTAAAATTAAATCATTAACATCTTCTTCAGCTAAATCTGATTCACTAGATAGCCCCTTTCCCTTTTTAAGGGAAAGGGGTTGGGGATAGGGTTGTCGGACATCCTCCATCTTTTTATACCCAAAAGCCAACACGCGCAATCCCTCTCCCGCCATCTTTTCCTCTTGCTCGCTAAACCATTTCCGCTCTTTGGCCATTATTTTTTCAATCTGGCCGTCTTTTTCATAATAACTCGCGCGCGGCAGAAGCGAACCCAACGCGCCTTTGACGTACAAGCGCGAATCATGATCAAATCGGTTCAAAGTCGCCATGAATTTCCGCCTACTGTCAAACGGCAATTCGGCCACGCGCGGAAAAACGTCATCCAGTTCATGTTTATTCAAACCGGCCCGTTCCCCGATTTCCGCGAGCGCGATTTCAGTCGTGTCGCCGAAAAACTTTTCCGCTGAATGATTTTCTCCCGCGTGATTGGCAATAGCATTATTGCAAAGAACGCCAATGCGCAAAGCCATCAGCGCTTCCGGATATTTTTGTTCTTTTTCCACGGTAAGCAAACCCAGTTCGTCTTTGTCCAGATCAGCGCTCGCGGTAATCAGCCGCGTTACCCGCATTTTTCCTTCGGTTAATGTGCCGGTCTTGTCCGTGCAAATCACGCTTACCGACCCTAGGGTTTCGGCCGCCACTAATTTTCGCACCAAAGCGTTTTTTTTCAAAATATACTGCATACCGATCGCCAAAATGACGGTGAGAGAAATCACCAGACCCTCGGGTATGGCGGCGACAGCCACGGCGATTGACGTTTGAAACAGTTCAAAAACGGAATACTCTCCGCTGTAAACAACCAATCCCAATAAAAAAAGCAAAGCCGTGATAGCGAGCACAACCACGCTCAAAAATTTGCTCAAACGCGCCAGCTGATATTGCAAGGGCGTCCTTTCTTCTACGGTTTCTTTGACCAAAGAAGCGATCCGGCCGATTTCTGTCTCCGGTCCAGTCGCCGTAACTATCGCGGTGGCCCGGCCGTTCACCGTAGTGGTCCCGCGATAAACCATATTCGCGCGATCCCCGATTCCGGTTTCTTTGGCAATCGCTTTCGCGTTTTTTTCATTCGGCTCCGATTCGCCCGTCAAAATCGCTTCATTTACCGTGAATTCCGCGGCTGAAATTATTCTTCCGTCCGCCTGAATCTTGTCTCCGGCTTCCAAACACAAAATATCGCCCGGCACAATTTCTTCGCTGGAAATCAACTGCCTTTCGCCGTTTCTAATAACCACGGCATTATATTTAACCAAGTCCCGCAATTGACTCAAAGCTCGGTTCGCCTTGTCTTCTTGAATAAAGCCGACGAACGTGTTGATGCCGATGGTAATCAAAATAACGGTCATGTCCATCAGTTCGCCCAGTAGTCCGCTCACTCCGGCCGCGATTGCCAAAATAATTATGAGGGGGCTTTTCCATTGATCAAAAAAAACTTTCGCCCGCGACAACCTCTCCGCGGCCCGAGACAAAGCATTCTTGCCGTATTGTTTTAACCGTTGATGCGCCTCGCCCTCCGAGAGCCCCCGCTTCTCGTCGGTCTGGAATTTCTTTAGTATCTGTGGTATAGTTTGTTGGTAAAAGTACATAAATTTTTATCGGTAACGCAAATCACCAGCGATTAACGCTTGACTTTTGAATAAAATCATTATATCATATTGTTCGTTAAATCCTAAATCTGAAATCCTAAATCTGAAATCAACCGGCCCGGTAGCTCAGCCTGGTAGAGCAGTTGCCTTTTAAGCAAACGGTCGTGGGTCCGAATCCCACCCGGGTCACAAGTCTCCATTTCATTGCGCCTTGTAAACTAGAAGTTCACCATTTTGATGATCTTTTTTTATGTCAACTAACAGCTGAAATTTATTTTCCACTTGAAAGCAATAATTATTAATCACTATGTTCAAGTCCATAAACATAATTAACACTATTGACAAAAACTTGGAAAAAAGTATAGTATTAACCAAACTCAACGCAACAATCCTGGTTTAGCCAGACAACCCACAGGAGGAGAAAAATGACCGAGAAAGAAAAATTGAGAGAAGCATTGGACGTGTTGGGGAAAAAGATGGGGGACTTCACCCCAATCGTTAGTCTCACCATCGGCTCCGGCCTCGACCACCTGATCGAGAACCTCAACGATGTTGGTTCCTGTCCGTACTCCGAGATACCTCACTGCCCGATTCCTGGCGCAACCGGCCACGCTGGCCAACTCAGGTGGGGTTGGCTGAATGGCGTTAGCGCGGTCATGTTAAGGGGACGATCCCACCTCTACGAAGGCTATACGGTTCACGAGGTGGTCTTCCTCACCCGGCTCATGATCATGTTGGGGGTGAAGCAACTCATCATCACCCACGCGACCGGCGCCACCACGCGCAACTTGGAGCCAGGCGACATTGTGGGCGTCCGCAGCCAGATCGCGCTCAACTGCCCCGACCCGACGAGCGGTCCCGGCATCCCCGAACTCGGCAAGGAGTTCTCGCCCATGGAGAATGTCTTTGATCCAGAGTTGCTCCGGCTTGCCAAGAGGTGCGCGCTCTCCCAGGGAATTTCGTTCCACTGGGGCGTGTCGGCCTTCAAGATGGGCCGGACGTACGAATCGCTAGCGGAGATTGAGGCCATGGCGCGGATGGGAGCGGACGTGGCTACGATGTCCACCATTCCCGAGGTCATGGCGGCCGCCCAAATGGGCGCGAAGGTGCTGGACCTCGCCTTGGTCACAGACATGGGCGCAGGCCTCGGTTCCGTGATTCCGGTATCCCACGAGGATGTCCTGCGCGTAAGCAATGAGATGAAGGAGCCATTCGGCCGCCTGATCATGGCGATCGTGAAGGAGATGAGCCAGTAAGTCTGAAGAAGATCAAGACCAAGCAGTGGAGGTCAACCCCACCTCGGTCTTTCCCCAAGACCACCCTCCCTGCGATAATAGTTTAAGTAATTGAATTATTATCGGAGGATATTGAGGGTGGTTTTTGTTTTCAAAAAATTATTAATTTGATTTTTTCTAAAATTCTGCTATTATTAAAATGTTACATACCTCAATAAAATTATAATATGCCCAAAAAATCAACTACTGGATGCGCTAGATGCAAAAAAGTATCACCGAAATTTTATTACGAACCAACCGGCACTTGCATTTACAGCTATCCCGAAGAAAATCTTCTGCATGTTCATTTCGGCAATCCTACCTGGAAAAAAGAAATGAGCGCTGATGAAGCCGATTGGGCGCATGGCGTGATTGTGCGAGATATCTATCCCAGATACCCTGATAAAATTTTTTTTACTATAATGGACCTGTCAAAAAAAGAAGGCAATGAATATGTTTCAAGAGAAGCAATGGAAATTTATAAGGATATTGGATCCCATTCCCAATCCGGCCCGGTGGCGCAATATGGCAAACTTAAATCAATGAAGGAAGTGAGTAAAATAATCATGCGCATCGCCCGAATAAAAAAACATCTGTATTTTGTGGATACGTTGGAAGAAGCGGAAAAAAAATATCAAAAATGGTATGAAAAACCTCATTAAATTGCTCTCGGTCTTGCAGTTAACCAAAGACCAGCCTTTGACCGGCTATATTTCTTCCGGCATTAAACTGCATGAAACACCCAGTCTGGCAGAACATCACTATACCACCATCTTGATGGCTTACTTGATAGCGCAGAAAATAAAAGAAGCTGGCGGCGCGATTGAAGAAAGAAAAATAATTTTAATGACCATGATTCACGATCTGCCAGAGCTGTTTGGCGGAGACATATCCGCTCCTTTGAATAGAAAATATCCTGATCTGCGTGAATACAAAAATAAAATTGGCGAAAGAGCGATCGCGATGCTCGCGAGCCACATGGACGAACCGACGCGGAAGGAATTCGTCGCGCTACACCAAGAACTGAACGCTGGCGCGACCGACGAAGCGGTGGTTTGTAAAATTATGGATCAGATGGATCACCAGCTATTTTTGGAATATCATAATCATAAATTAAAATACAACCAGGGCTCCCGCGACTATCGTCCGGATTTTTTTGAAAATCACATTATCAAGCTGGCAGAAAAAATTAAAGACGCCAAAACAAAAAAAGTTATGGCTGACTTTCTGACCGAATTTAGAGACAACTTTTTTGATCAGGGATTTCAGGGGATGAGCGTGTTGATGGAGTAGGATGGACGAAGCGGTGGGTAATACTCCGGGAGTCGCTCTACGTGGAACCCCGGACTCCGGGAGCCAGTGCAACTAAGATTAACTTTTATTTACTGTTAATTTTTCAGATTCTGATTCAGGGAATCCACTGGCTCCCGGAGTCTTAGCCAAACACTTCCGGAGTCGGACATCCTCCTTCCACACAGGACACCGGCTCCCAGGGTCCGGACTTCCACCATCTCGTATATGCCGCGTCGCAATGGTTTAATTCAGCCAGGATATTATCACGCCTACAATCGCGGCAATAATAAAAAAGCGATATTTAACCTAAACATTGATTATCTTCACTTTTTGAGGCGCGTAAAGCAATATCAAAAAAAGTATTCCCTTACCGTTATCTGCTATTGTTTGATGCCCAATCATTTTCATTTTTGCCTTAAAGCCGACTCGCCGTTATCAATTAGTAAATTCATGAAACAGGTGCAGATGACACACGCGCAATACATGCAACGTCAACATGGTTTGGTGGGCCATTTATACCAAGGAAGATTTAAGGCCAAACATGTTGAAACCGAAAACCAATTAATTTATCTTTCCGCTTACATCCATATCAATCCCCGACTAGCCGGATTGGTTTTTGATTTAAGCGAGTGGCAGTGGTCAAGTTATCCGGATTATTCAGAGATACGTCAGGGAACCATTCCGGACAAAAAAATTTTACTTTCCCATTTCCATTCCCCGCGGCATTACAAAAACTGGGTTGACCGGCTGGCGGCGGAGAAGACTGGGGGGACACTCTACGCGGAAGCTCGGACGCGGGTAAGACTCAGGGAAGCACTCTGCGTGGAAGCCCTGACTCCGGGAGCCAGTGCAACCAAGATTCACTTTTAATCACTACTAATTTTGCCAAATTCTGATTCAGGGAACCCAATGGCTCCCGGAGTCCGAACCACGCAGAGCGCCTCCCGGAGTCCTGACTTCCGCGAAGAACGCCGACTCCCTGAGTGTCCAGTCGGCCTCGGAGCCATCACTAACAGAGACAGAAACCACAATTTCTGTCTTTTTTATTATCCATAGCCAACCCTTTACAACTCTCTCTCTCTGTTACTCTACTCCCCAGAATCTGCCGCCGGAAATGAACTCTGATGGGCAGAAAAAAACGTAAGGAGTGTGAGATGAAAATCCCGATCATCTATTCAGGCCCCAAACCAAAAAGAGCCGCTCGTAAGATGTTGGTTAACTACCTGGTCTTATTCAACATGAATAGACTAGGTGCGATGGTTTTAGAGCTCAAGGACGAGGGGCAAGTGACGCACCGGGTCTTCATGGCCAAGGCGCGGGGTTTTGAACGCGGAGCTCTCTTCGTGGTTTCGGTACAAGAGACAGCCAGAGAGCTCCTTGCACGTCTCGAGGATGGTCTTGAGCTACCGCTTAGAGTCGTCCGTAGGCACCGGTTCAAGTTCTTATCCTACCCCGCGGAATGAACTCCATCAAGACCTCTGTCCACCGCGCACCCGCCCCACTACATCGGCTGGGTGCGACCACAAGTCAATCCCAGTCCCCTTAGATGATAAAGAAATTTGTCATTTGAGGAGGATTGATTTGTGAAAATAAAACCACCTATGGCGACATGGGTGGTTTTTAAAACAGATCCCCGTCCGGCGTCCGGTGGAGGAAGCCCTGACTCCGGGAGCCATTGAAAACCCTGAATCAGAATTTGACGAAATTAACAATGAATAAAAGTTAATCTTGGTTGCACTGGCTCCCGGAGTCTGGATTCGCTCCGCCCGCCCGGCGCAGGCTCCCGGAGTCTTGTTCACCGAAACCGCGCCAACCCCTCCACCACCCTCATCACCTCCCCCTCCCCCGCCGCCGGCATCATTTTGGACAGCCGCACCGCCAGCTGTTTTTGTCTGATAGAATCGATTAGCAACTCCTTGATAATCCCGCCCAAATAATTTCCATCGCTCGTGCGCTCGTCAACGAAAATCGCCGCGCCGGCGTCGGCTAAAAATTTTACATTCTCTTCCTGATGTCCGGGTTTGGGAATCAAAATCGCCGGTTTGCCCAGGGCCGCGATCTCGGTAATCGTGCCAAATCCCCCGCGGGAAATTACTATATCAGCCACCGCGTAAGCGTCCGCCATTTCGTCCATAAAAAATTCATAATGATGGTACCAGTCGTACAATCGGGAAGCGCGCTCGGTAAGTTCGCGCGGCCTTTCCTTGCCCGAGAGATGAATAATTTGCGCCACGCCTTCCAAATGCCGCGAAGCCTCAACCACCAGCTGATTAACGCGCAATGAACCGGTGCCGCCGCCGGTGGCGAATATCACCGGCAAATCCTCCCGCAATCCGAATCGCTTTATCGCGTATCGCCTATCGCCTCGCAACACTTCGGCGCGAACGGGATTACCCAGCCATTTGGTTTTCTTTTTAGAAAAATCAATAACACTATTAGACAGCGCGGTCGTAATCACTTTGGCGAATGGCGCCATCAGCTTATTTGCCAATCCCACTTTAACATCCTGCTGGTGAATCCATGCCGGCACGCCAAACAACCATGCCGCCCAGTGCAGAGGAACGGAAATAAAACCACCGGCGGAAACGCAAACATCCGGATTTTCTTTCCACATTATTTTTATTGACTGAAAAAAACCGATAATAATTCGGATAATATCCGTGATATTCCAAATGGAAATATAGCGGCGAAATTTCCCCGATGATAATGTTCTGAACTCAATCCCCTTTTGCTTTATCAACTCACGCTCCGGACCCAGCCGTGTGCCAACCCAAAGAAACTGCGTGTCCGGGCGCGCTTTTTTGATGATGTCGTGGATTGCCAGAAGCGGTGTGACTGGACCCAGAGTCCCGCCACCCGAAAGTATAATCTTCATACTTATTACGAATTACTTACAGATAACGGATAACCCTGATTTACGGATGACAATGTCATAATATCCGTAAATCAGGGTTATCAGTAATCGGTAAGTATCCGTAAATCAGGGTTATCAGTAATCGGTAAGTATCCGTAAATCAGGGTTATCAGTAATCGGTAAGTATCCGTAAATCAGGATTATCAGTAATCAGTAAGTATCCGTAAATCAGGGTTATCCGTTATCTGTAAGTTGCATGTTTAGATATATTAATCAAAATCCCCGCCGCCGCCATACTAACCACTAAAGCCGTCCCGCCATGGCTGACAAACGGCAATGGCACGCCGGTTAATGGCAATAACCCCACCATTGCGCCAATATTCAAAAAAGACTGTGCTATAAACCAAGTAATAATGCCGGCTGCCAACAGGCGCCCAAATGAATCCGGCGACATCTTGGCAAGTATAAATCCCCGATAAGCGATCAAAACCAAAAGAATAACTAATGCTGCCGCAAATAAAAAACCCATCTCTTCGGCAATAACCGCGTAGATGCTGTCCGCCTGCACTTCAGGCAAGTACTGAAACTTTTGCCGCGAGTGTCCAAGTCCTAAACCAAAAAAGCCGCCGGATCCAATTGCCAAAAAGGCCTGATTGATATGATAGCCAATCCCCTGCGGATCCAGCTCCGGATGCAAAAAAGTCGTCAAACGCGCGGCCCGATATGGCGCAACCATCACCATTAAAGTAATTCCCGCAATGCCGATGATAGCAAGCGCTCCCAGATGCCGCAATCTAGCGCCGGCAATAAATAACATTGCAAAAACAATAGCAAATAATATTGACACCGTCCCAATGTCTGGCTGCAGAACAACCAAAATTACCGGAATTAAGCCCAGCGCAAGCGCTGGCAAAAAACCTAATTTTATATCCGCGATATCCTTGCCGGCATTGGCAAGATAAGCCGCCATAAAAATAATCAGCCCTAATTTTGCAAATTCCGCCGGCTGGAGCGAGCGTCCATTTATTATCAGCCAGCTATGAGCTCCGGTGCCTAATGATGAACCAATCCCCGGGATAAAAACAAGAATAAGTACAATACAAATGCCGATAAATATTGGCACAGCCATCTTTTTCAACAGCCGATAATCAAGCTTGGCAAAAACAAAAAAAACCGCCAGCCCTGGCAATACCCCAAACAAAAGCTGGCGTTTGATAAAAAAATAACTATCATCAAATCTTGCCTGCCCAATAGCAGTGCTCGCTGAAGCAAGCATTATAAGGCCAAAAACGGTAATGGTAATGAAATAAGATAGAAGCACATAATCCGCGTGCTTATTAATCTTCATATTCAAAATAATCAAAAGCTATAAATCCCATCCCGCAATGCGGGACTGGACTCTTGTTCCGTCCCGACACAAAGTCGGAACGGAAACTGATTAACAATCAAACATTAAGAAAAACCAAGAGTGACGCCGTGATAAACAAAAAAATCTGGCACAACAAGCTGGTCGCGTTCAATAGATACGTCATGAAACTGTCTCTCTGAAAAAGAATCCACCCCAAAATCGTGTTTAATATTAATATCAATATTCCAGTTGCCGGCAAAAATACAATCTTCCACCATTCGCCAATATAATCAACGCCAAACAATATATTGTAATGTAAAAAGACAGTTCCATCACCGGATCTGATGTTCCAAAAAAGCCAAAACCATGCTGCCAAGTTGAGCAATATTGATGCGCAAAGCATAACCAGATTAGGCAGATTCTTCACGTAAAGTTTAATTGGATAAATTTTTTCGGTCATGATTATTGCGTTAAAAATAAACCAATTTCAATATAAAAGTATACCTGAAATATATCCGCTTGACAAGACATTCTTTTTTTATTACAATGTTGAGGTTATAAATCTAAGGCATGGTTAGCGGCGGTATGCGTTCAAAAAGTCGCATGCTGGGCGGCTCACTACCTCTGCAAGGTTAGTCGCCTCAAGTAGTGAAAAAACAATTAGACACTCGCATGTCTCATGATATGTGTTTCGTGTTTCATGAAAATGTATGGCGCATAAAAAAGCGGGTGGTTCCACCCGGTTGGGCCGAGATTCTAATCCGCAATATCTTGGCGCCAAGGTCGGAGACGGTCAGACCGTAAATGCCGGCATGGTGCTCGTCAGGCAGCGAGGGACAAAAATTCATCCAGGAAAAAACGTCAAAAAAGGCAGGGATGACACCCTATACTCTGCAATAGCCGGCAAGGTAAAATTCAATCAGCGCAAAAAAAGAAGATTTGACGGATTGTTAAAATTGGCCAAGTTTGTAAATATCATTCCGGCGGAATAATTGGCGGTTGACAGATGAGAACTCCATGCGGGGTTCTTTTTTTTGGCCAATTAAGGTATAATACTGAAATTAACAAGCCGTAACTGCAACCATACCCCTTCGCCTTATTAATTCCGATCCGCCTTTTGGGCGGATTAAATTCTAATTATTTTGTTAAGTTTTGGTTATAATTTAATGTTAAGCTACTGGGTATTATACGGAATTTAAATAGCAATTGAGTATAATAAATTTTGTGCTGGAATTTTTCTATAACTTGTTTTATGCGGTAGGAATTCAGCTGTTGGGAATTTTGGGCATTTTTTTTCTTTTTGGCTTTGTCTTATCAAAAGTAGAGGAAACTACCCAAAGCATTTACCGCCAAACCGTCGGCTGGAAAGGAATACTGTGGACTGCCTGGATCGGGACGCCAATCCACGAACTTGGCCATCTTTTTTTTGCAATAATTTTTCGCCACAAAATTCAGGCCATTTCATTATTCAAACCCGACGCAAGAACCGGAAATCTGGGGCATGTTGACCACAGCTACAAAAAATACAGCCTCACCCAGCGCATCGGCAACTTTTTTATTGGCGCGGCGCCAATGATCTTTGGCTCAACGTTTCTATTCATTATGCTTTATTTTTTAGCGCCAAACGGCCGAGAGGTGTTTTTACCGCTTACGGCCGAACAAACCTCAATTATGGCTGTTATAACCACCTTAAAGCAAACTCTGGTCAAATTATTTGCCGTAGAAAATATCATGGCCTGGAACTTCTGGATTTTCTTATATATTTCTTTTTGCGTTGTATCGCACATTGCTCCGAGCAAGATTGACAGAAAAGGCATGTGGAGCGGATTGCTTTGGATTATATTAATTTTAATCATTGTCAATTTTGCCGCGCTTCTTTTCAAGATTAACGTTACCGATTATATTCTTGGCATCAATCAATATTTAGGAATTTTGATCGCAATTTTTACTTACGCTTTGATCGTTTCATTTATTCATTTGCTTCTCGCGACGATTATCCTGTTGCCGTTCCGTAAAAAATGAATGTCTCCACAATTTGTTTGATCCTTTGGGCCTCTCTTTCAACCAGTTCGCCATTATACTCTCCGCTATGGGATGTTTGCTTTCCATAAGATGGTTTTTTTTGATCAAGATGCAAATTGATCGCAAATCCATCAAACGTTTTATCAATATAAACATGAAACCTGGATATTCTTGGCGGCTAAACCTGCGAGCGTAACTAGTTTCGCGCGTAGCAATCTGTCCATAACCGCAACGTCGAAGAAGCATCGCTGGATTCATTGAATATTGACCATTGAAATACAGCTTCATATTATGAGAGCGTTGAATAATTGATATTTCGCTTTAATGTGTCATTCCCGCGGAGGCGGGAATCCAGAAATTTCGCTAACTTATAAGGCGAGGCGACTGGATTCCCGCCTCCGCGGGAATGACAAATGAATTATTCAACGGTCTAATTATATCAAGAGTACGATGCCGGCGGCCAAAAACGCAAAAGCCGTCAGTTTTATAACCAGATGATGTTCGTTGAACAATTTATTGCCGGCGACGATTGACCACAAGATCGCCGCGGCTCGCGAGGCCGCCAAAATAATGGAAGCTGGAGCGAATAAATAAGCAAAACTGCCGGCCACGCTTGCCAGACCCTCGGAAAATGATTGAAAAAAGAAAATTTTCTTGCGTAAAAATTTAAACGGATATTCCCGAGCGAATTTCCGCGCCAAGATTGAAAAATAAAAAAGCAGGACCGCGAATATAATGAGCTGTTCGCCGACCACCGAATTGAAATGGCTGATGTTATATTTATAAAGTGAAATCGTGATCACGGCATTCACGGCGGTAAAAAGCGCCAGCCCCGCCCCTTTTCTCTTTATCCTGCCGTTCAAAAATAACAAAATCAACGTTAAAAAAATCACTCCCATTCCGATTATCTGCCAAGAACCGACTGCATATCCCAAAACCATATCAACAACTAACAACAGGGGGATAGTGATTGTCCGGATAAAACCAAAGGAACTGCGATGGACCTTTACTACCGCGAGCATCAATACGTGCATCTGAACTATCTCCAAGCCAAGCCGCGGGATAAAAGTAGGCAGTGATTCAAAAGAAAAAACGAAACTGGCGGGATAAATGATCGCCGTGCCAAAAAGGATAACCGCCGCCCAAAACAAATACAAATAGCCCATGGTATAGATGCTCTGTCTTCTTCTCAATACCTGCACCTTGCCGATGGACATTGACACTTCCGAGAAAAACGCGCCGATTGCCACTAAAATTATTCCGATCATAAAAAGTAAAAATTTTCATATTTGAAACCACGGACAACGGTTGCGGGTTACGGGATTTGGAATACGGGAAATCAACCAAACATCAACCACTCCGGCTTAAAAATTAACAGCAATCCTAAAATCAAAATCAACAAGCCGCTAAACGCGTTCACATATTTCGCATATTTGCCGCCGAATCCGGTCGCTTTCAGGGTAACCATGGCAAGAATAAACACGATCATGTCGTCTAACATGTAGAAAAAGATGTAACCCGCCATGTACCCGTATCTCTGCCACGCGGCCAAATCGCTGATCGCCAGCACCTGGGTAAAAATCGCCGGAAAACCGGCCGAACAAGCGAGTTCAACCAGATTCACGGAAAATCCCAAAATAATAATGCCGATGATTGACCAAATCAAACTCTGGCGATGAACGATATTTTTTATTTTATCAAAAATTTTCCGGTTATTCTCGTTACCCGACACCTTGCACACCACCCCGTCGGCTTTCCGGTTTTTCCAAAAATCGCGCAAATGCAGTCCGCCGACAGTCACTGCCAATAAGCCGATAATCAACCGGATGACGCCAATTAATCCGATAAATAAAATCAACTGCAGCCAGGCGGCCATGAAAATGAAATAAACCGCGCCGGAAGCAAAGATGAAAATACTGCCCAAGAGCCACATCCGCCGTTTGTTCTTCATGCCCAAAAGCAGGGTAATTAAAAACAACAGCACCCACATGGCGCAGGGATTAAAACCATCCAACAGACCTAGAGACACGGTTAACACCGGCAGAGAAAAATTTTGCGGATCAATTCTGCCTAAGACCGGCACATTAACACAGCCGCTGTCGCACTGTTCGTTTTCTTTTTTTTCACCAGACCCATTAACCGCGATCCCCCGCTCTGCCAATTTTTTTTCAATCAACTGTAAAATTTGCTTGCCCGTGGTCTGGTCCGTGCTGTAGCCGTAAACAACCTCGCCGTCAATAAACGCCACCGGCACGCTACCCACCGGAACCTGGTAATAACTGCCATACTGTTCAAAAATTTGCTGATTCTCGGCGCTACTTACTTCGTACATTTTCAGATTGATAAACTCGCCGTATTTCGGCATGATTTCTTTGTTCAAAAACTCAATCTCATCGCGGCAATGCGGGCAGGTGTAAAGATGAAACAGGATGTAATCAATTTTTTTGCTTTCCGCATCCGGACTTTTTAAACTTTCCGTTTGCGCCGACGCTTGCAAACTAAACAAAAACAGACCGAGGACCGTGGAGATTATTAGTAAAAAAAGAAAAAAACGTTTGAGCATGTTAAAACTAATTTACTTGAATCATGCTGTGTGAATCGTGCGTCGTGATTTCGTGGACGATAGTGGACTTGAACCACTGACCCCTGCAATGTGAATGCAGTGCTCTAACCAGCTGAGCTAATCGTCCATTTTACAAACAAATCATGGACAATCCTGGCAATCATGGTAATCCGTGTGCTATCTAGCGATGGTTAGATGGAACACAGATTTCCAGGATTACCATGATTTGCCATGATTTTAAATAGTATCACTTTGTAACAAAAAAATCAAACTTGCCCGACCCTCTCCCCTAACTCATGCTCCTCCAACCACATCACGATCGGCGTTAAGGCAAGAAGAAATATAAACAATGCCAACAAATAAAAGCCGCCGACTGTCAAAAAATTTCCCAAACCAACCAAAAGATACCCGAAGTAAGCCGGATGGGGAACAAAGGCGAACGGGCCGGAGACGATCCGCTTGTCTTTCGCCGGATCCGGCCGCAAAACGGCCCAAACAAAAAACCGCCGCGGCCCGAGCGTTAGAAAACTGGACAAAACTAACAAACCGCCCGCGAACAGCAAAAAATAACCCGCCCAGATTAACCAAGTAGAAGGCGCGATAATGGATATTGATATCAACGCCATCTTCGGCACAAACCAAAACGATCCCGCTAACATCAACGCTCCGGCAAGGTAAAACCAAACCGGCTGCCGGCGCCAAAACGGCAACAAGCCGTGGAGCCAGAGGTGGAAGAGGGGGATGGGGAAGATTAAGGCAGCAATTAATGCCGGCATAGTTATTACGAAACAATGGCTAAATAGACACACGAATTAAACGGATTGAACGGATCGGAACGAATCCGTTTGTATTCGTTAAATTCGTTTAATCCGTGTGTCTATCTAACTTTGGAAAATTACTTTTCCGCGACCGCCACAAAAAACGTCCCCAAATTAAACTCCTCCACTTCCACATTGCCAAACAACTCTTTCATCTTCCGCGGAATATCTTTCTCCGGATCCCAGGCCGCGAAACGGCGGTAGATTAATTTTATCAGCGGATTAAAAAAACGTAAAGCGTTTGGAAACGGGCGGGCGTCGCAGACGACCAATCTCCCGCCCGGCCGCAGGACCTCGCGGCATCTCTCTAACGCTTTTTCCCAGTCCGGAATGGCGCTGATTCCCAAAACGGACAGCACGCCGTCAAAATTATCTTCGGGAACGCCGAGCTCGGCCGCGTCGCCTTGGATCAATTTAACATTTTGCCAATCACTTTTCTTGCATAACTCTTCCGCCGCCGCGAGCATCTCGCGGCTGTAATCAAATCCGACCAGCGTTCCCCCGCTGCCGATTGAATCAATCAAAAAAGAAAAATTCCGCCCCGTGCCGCAGGCGACTTCCAGTACTTTCGCGCCTTTCGCCAACTCTAATCGTTCCACCGCTCGCCGGCGGATGAATTTCGGCCGGCCCAAAAAAGTAAAATAATCCTGCGCCGCGTAGAGCCAAGCGCGCCGTCCCCAAAAGGAATACACGGTTTTTACTTTTTGGAGTGAAGATGTCTTCAGAGATTCAAAATTCGCGGGCATAGCAGTCGTATAATTTAACACGAGTTAATAGAACACGGATTCAACGAATAAAACGAATTTTAACGAATTCGTTATTATCCGTTAAATTCGTTAAATCCGTGTTCTATTTTACTTTTCTTCCACCCAACACCACCGCGATCCCCGTCGTAATCGGCACCGCCAAAACCAAACCGGCAGAGGAAATCAAGGTGCGGATAATTTCTTCCGCCACCACTTCGGCGCTTATCGCGTAACCGGGAGCAATCTGGTACGAAGAAAAAAGCAGAACCAACGGGAGGGCGGCGCCGGTGTAAGCCAATACCAAGGTGTTAATCACCGCTGAAATATGATCGCGCCCCACGTCCATCGCCTTCCGGAATAAATTCCAGCCCGCGAGGCCGGAGTTCGCTTCCGCGAGCGCGAACACGGTCGCGGCCTGGGTTACCGCGATGTCGTCCAAAACGCCGATCGCGGCAATAATCACGCCGGCAATTAGCAAGCCGATAAAATTGATTTTATCGCCGGACGCTTGTTTCAAAAATGCGGCCTCTTCGCTCCCAAAACCGGTAAAATTCAGCCCCGCCACCGCTATCTGCGCCGCTATTCCCACGAAAAGCAAAGTAAGCGCGATGCCGAGCAAGGCGGCCAAGGTTTTTTTGCCCGCGCCGTGAGAAATGTAAAGCGTGGCGAGAAGAATGACGAGCGAACCGGTGAGAGCGATCAAAACCGCGTTCCGGCCGTAGAGAATCTGCGGGATGATAAAAGAAAAAATCACGGCAAAAGTGAAAACGAGCCCGACGAGCGCGTTAAAGCCCTTTTTGCCGCTAACCAAAATGACCAGCGCCGCGAAAATCAGCGCAATCCAAAAAATTCCTTTGGTGCGGGAAACCTCCACCATCTCCCACGTCTCTTCTCCGCCGGCCGCGGCAATCAACGGTCGCGCGAAAATTTCGTCTCCCACTTCAAGCGCGGTAAAATCATTCCGCACCTTTACTTGTTTATTTGAATCAAACAGTGTTACCAAAAGCTCCTGCTCCCTCTCCGCGCCAATCAGCGTTACCGCGTCTTCATTTACTGCCCGCTCGCTCAATATCTCTACCACCTCGCCTTTTACCGCGGAAAAATTCTCACCCGCGTTTAGGGCGGGATTAAAAGCGGAGGAAAAATAAATTAAAATTAAAGAAAGCAATAAGAGTAGAAAAACAAAAATCATCTTTGGCGTATGGTAGTGAAAATGATAATGGGATGCGGGCATAACTAAAATTAACCTAATTTCTAATTGACCCGTTCGGCTTCGCTCAGGGCAGACTCTAATTTCTAAAAAATGTCCAATGGCAGAATGGCCCATTGTTGGCTCCATAATCCCCGACACAGCGGCTATGGAGTCAACAAGTGAGTAAAACTAACTTGTGGACAAATAGATTTGACAAAGTCCGCCGATTATCTTATTATGAATATACAGACGATAGTAGTGTCGTTTGTTATGAACCGCGGGTCTCGCTGAAAGGCGAGATCTTTTGCTTTTTTATGTCAATTTTCAAAAATTCATTGCGAAAATCCACCAGATCAAAATAATGGCTGCAAGCCGGTATAAGTTCTTTGGCCACATGGCCGGAACGAGAAAAAACTATCGCTCTTTTGTTCTGGCCGCGAAGGAATTTAAGCAGGTATTCAAAATCAGAATCTCCGGAAAACAAAATCAGCGTGTCATAACCATTCAAATTGAAGGTGGCATCTACCGATATTTCTACGTCAAAATTTGCCTTGCGATGAGGATGATCGGCCGAGTGATCGGAATATTCTTTTAGCGGCTTGGTGGAAAGTTTGATTTTCAGAACCTTTTTTAGAAACCAAAAAAATTTACGGTGCGAATCGGTTTGAAAATCGGGCGAGTAGAATTTGATTTCTTTCAGGTCGCAAATTCCACCAAAAAAATTCTTAAATCTTTCATAATCAACCCGCCAACACAGCTGGTCAGGATAATATCTCTTGAAATTTTCCGGGATTTCTTTGGGGTTGACAAAAAACGATTGGACCGAACGTTCCAGGTTCGCGGCGTCAATAAAAATAACCACCCTGTCTTTGATAACAGATTTGAGTTTTTGTTTGTGTTCTTCGGACATTTGTAATTGATTTAGAATAAAAAAACCAGAGTCAACTTGATAATCTCTAAAAAAGACACCCTTGTTTTATTACTCCGCCTTCGCGTTTCAAACCAGGTCTTTCTTCTTCTCCCCAAACTCTTTCTTGTCAATCTCGCCCTTGGCATAGCGTTCTTGCAAAATTTCCAAAGCCGTTTTCTTTTGTTCGCCGGCGCCGCGGGATTGGTCCGTGAGCCACTTGATCAAGGCGACAATGCCGACAATGATCACCACCCACCAAAAAATCATAAAAACCCAGCCAAACCCGCCCAAAGGCGTAAAGCCGAAGTTCATCATATTATTTCGCGTTATTAATAATCGTTTGAATTATTTGATCAACCTCCCGCGGCTTATCGCCCAAATCTGCTTCCGGAAAAAACTGCGGCAGGATAATCGGCCGCATGCCGGAAATAAAGGTCTCATTATCTTTGACATAAACATTGATCTTGCACGGCATGCACAAACCGATTTTAATATCGGCCCGCAAAAATTCATCGGCGTATTTGGCGCTGCAAAATTCAATAATCTTAAACGGGTCTCGCGCGAAACCCTTTTCGCCCAATGTCTTTTGCACATCATGGATATGTAAAACCCGCAGGCCGGCTTTGGCGATTTCTTCCTCCACGCTTTTAACGGCAATGTCAAAATTTTTAATTGTAACCACAGTGTAGTCAAATTCCATAATTAATCTTATTGTTTTATTTTATTAAACAATGCGGCAAAAAGCCAGACGCCGGCCATCGCCATGATATTCCAGATAATCAAGCCCGAGATAAAATATCCGATACTGAAAAAATCAGATCGGAACGTCGTCTCAGCGTGCAACGAATATCTCATGACTAAATCTCTGATTGGCGGATAAATCGCCACTCCAGCGTAACAAACAACATAAACGATGCTGACCCAAGCCGACGCCACTTTGAGTAAATGTTTGGTGTTGATCATATTTTTGAGATTAGTAGGACTTACGCTTTTGTCATTCCGAGCGAAGTGAACGAGCTCGCGCGAGTGAACGCAGCCGAGGAATCCCTTAAAGAAGGTTCCGGCGCTAAGGTATTATCCACATCAACCATACGTTAAGGGATTCCTCGCCCGCCAGGACTCGGAATGACAAACGCGTAAGTCCTAATTAGTTTGAATTAAGTTAATTTTAGTTTCGACCTTTATATAATAATTTTTCAACTACCGCGACCGCCGCTTATCCTCAATCAACCTTAGATTTATTATGCGCTAATACGCCCTTAACGTAAAAAATAAGTGCGGGAATAAAAAGCGCGGCAGATATCAAATATAAATTAGGAGTACTAACAACTTGGTATAGCGGGTTATAATCCAGTGGATAAAGTGGTTTGATATCGGCGTGCATGAAAGAATCGATAAATACATGAAACCAAAAACCCAAAATACCAGAAAAAATCATTATTGATAATTTTGGATTATAGTTTAGATGAAAAATATTCATAATCTTTTTAAGAAAATTTTTCATCGAATACGCAATAAAACCCCAAAATGCTCCGATAATAATTCCGCCGAGCAAGGTATGAAAAAATCCATGGACTGGATAAGGCAGGTTGAAAACCATCACCGTTAATGGTTCTAAGTCAATTACTACATTGGCCAACACAAAAACTGGAATATCAAGATACTTTTTCAATGGAAACGCTATAAACGCGCTTGGTCCGAAATGAAATGGGGTAAATGGCATAAAATTATTTCAAATGTTTGCAATTTTTTTTGAACGAAGGTTGCAGTCCGTAGCTTCAGCGAAGGACTGGCGGAAGAGGTGAGATTCGAACTCACGAGCCGATTTCTCGGCTGACGGTTTTCAAGACCGTTCCCTTAAACCACTCGGGCACTCTTCCCTAAGATATTATATTCGCTATTTCCATCAATAATATACAGGTAAAAACGGTCACAGGTCAACCCTCGCGTCCATTTCGGTCTTCAAATAAGGTTATCACGTAGACCTTGCCGTCGGTAAAAAATTGATCGCCTGAAAAATTTTTCCCCAGCGTAGGCTCGACAAATTGTTCTTCTTGTCATTTAGAAGATTATAAGATTAAAAGATTGAAAAATTTTTAATCTTTTAATCCTTCTGCTTCGCTCAGGGCAAGCTCTCCACTTCGTCCCGATGCGAATCGGGACTCCGGTCGGAATGACATTAACTGCGAATCTTCGCTTTCAACTCCTTCACAATCTTCCGCCGATGATTGATTTTCTCGTGTTCCGATTCATTCAAATCCTGATACAACTTCCCAAACTCCGGCAGAAACAAAATCGCCCGCCAAGGGAAACCCTTTTCTTTGATTTCCGGCATTTCCGTAACGATATCGCCGGCGATTTCGGCGGTGGCGGACGCGGAATTTTTTCCGTCGTAATAAACCGCCGTTGTCGCCAATCTGGCCGTTCTTTTTTCACGCGGGCAGTTCTTTAATTTTTCCAAAGCATAGCGTACTAATTCTTCGTCCGTGGCCGGACGACCCAACCAGCGATTGCTCTTGACTCCCGGCTCACCGCCCAAGGCGTCAATTAACAGTCCCCCGTCGTCCGCGATCAGCGGCAGTCCGAATTGAGAAAAATACCCGCGCGCTTTTTTCATCGCGTTCTCCACAAAAGTCGCTCCGTCCTCCTCCACCGGCTGGACATCTTTCAAATCGGCCAGCGTGATGATTTCAACATTCAAATCAGCCAAGAGTTCGGCGTATTCTTTCGCTTTGGCCGGGTTGGTGGTGGCGAGGAGGAGTTTTTGTTTAGATTCTTCGTGCATTTGGTAATGTTTACGCTGGCGCGCGAATTCAACAACCCCAAAAACAAGGAATAACTATTTTTTCAAACTAAAACTATTGGCGATACTATAGCGTTTCTTTTGGTCTTTTGCCTTTAAAAAGCAGCCCTAACGCGCCTGCTAAAATTACCAGTTCGGACCAGAAGTCCCATTGAAACCAATACTGGCTAAGCAGTTCCATTCTGGTAAATCTGGAATAATATCCTCCCGTGGGGTCTATATTAAAGATTAAAAATGAGAAATGCCCTAGCATCAAAAACGCTGTAAATATTACTGCGCCGATTAGTATAAGCTTATAACTTTTTGACGTTTGCGGGGTTGATTTTGTCAAAAACAGGATTCCAAACAGCGAAGCTAAAACTGTTGTATCGGTATAGAGAACGTTAAGAAAATCATGCCAGAGCTGCGGCCAAACACGAAGGTTGTCGCTTCCGAGGGGAAATTCAAAACTCCGCATGCCAAAGACAGAGTATCCGTTTTTGTATGGCAGCCAAATCTCCTGAACAATTATCATTGTAAGTATAACCAAAAAGAGAAAAACTCCCGCCAGAATCCATTTCCAATCCATATCTCTTTTTAGATTCAAGCTTGGCCTGAACATTTCGTATGCCAAGCCAATAAGAATAACAAGAAAGCCAATCCAAGGAGGACTATAAACTACCCCCGGAGCATCTCCTACGTTTATTTTCGTCCAGGCAGGCATCCAAAGCAACAACAATAAAACTATCATGAAGAAAATAGATGCAAAGACGCGATTTGAGATATTGCTCATATTTTTCTCAAACAACCGCTTCAAATAATTCTACGGCCACATAGCCGCCGCTTCTGCCAACAGCGGTTGCACTTTTGTCAGAGTTTCAATATAAAATTTCCTGGCCGCTGCTTGGCTTCGGCGGGAATCCGGCCCCAAAGATACTCTCTGGGACTCATAAATTTTGGCGATCTCCAGATATTTATCCGCCAGATCGCTGTTTCCCTGCTTAGTGAAATAGCGATAAAGAGCCATCGCCGAAGGAATATCTATCTCATACGTGAAGTCAACTAAATTGCCGCCCTTTTTGAGAAAATCAATCACCGTTTCCATATTTTGCGCGGCTTCTTGGGCGTTTTTTTTATTTTCCGCGTAAATTTCGTTTATTGATTTTCGCGACCCCGTTTTTTCAAACCAAAAAAACTGATAGTCCATCCCCCAGTTATCAAAAAGTTCTTTATAAGTTATAAAAGTTGGTTCAAAAATAACCGGATCAGTCATAAAGTTTCTGTCCCCTCTATCCGTTTGAGACGGGTCGCTTCTAACGATCCAGAGCCCGTCTTGGTTGTAACCCACCACCGTTGAAAAATCTCCGTCATAACCAATGGTCGGTATTATCCGCGCCGAAACTAATTTTTTCATAAACTCAAGTTCTTCTTCCTTGGTTTTGAAGTAAATCAGATTGCGCGGATCAATATCCGGAAAAACACTTTGCGGCGGATGCGTCGGATTGGTTGAACCCCTGAAAGCAGTATAGCCGAGTTCAGTAAAGGCGTGGGTTTGATTCAATCCCGGTCCCCACCTTTCGTCTTTGTTCCTTCCCGCCATCACCAAAGTCGGCCGGCCGTAAAAAACAAAGGTATCAAAATCAATATCTGGTTCCAGGTATTTTATTAGTCCGGAAGAAGATTCAAGCCAACAAAAACCTCCCAACCCCGGAATCCGGTAACCTTTAATCGGGTATTTGATTTCCGCCAGCGGTTTTTCTGGAAGTTTTGTTTTCATTGCGGTGATAAGCTGGGCTTGATCTTTTTTGTATTCGGATATATTAGGAAAAATTCCGCGGCCGAAACCTAGATAAAAAATTAACACCAAAACAATAAGCGCTCCCGGAATCAAAAGTATTTTTGCCGGCAATCCTTTTGAAATCAAATGGTTTCCGTTATTTGTCATAGTTATTTTGTTTTTCTGTAAGAATCGGCGATTGAGAATAAATAAATAAAAATCAAAGCTCCCCAAACAAGAAAAGAGCGGGGATTGTTAAAATACAAAAGCAGCGTGCTCCGGTACCAAATCGCGTACCACAACACCCCCGCCCCCAAAAAGAAAACCAGGCCATCAATATATTTACCAATATAAAAATGTCCCAGGCCGGGGAATAATAAAGAAAGAAGGGCGGCTGTCTTTTTATTTTTCATAATTTTAATTTGGGATATATTTGCGGAAAATTGTCAGAGTATCTACGAAAATATCTGAACAGGTTTAAAATTTTTCAAGAATTGATTCGTGGTAAAATGTTATCACATTTTACCCTTAGCGGCAAATTATTTAAAAAAAATATAAAAGAGTGTCTTTGTTGTTATTCTTCTCTAAAACATGCATTCATATCAAATTCGCTACTATCATGTCCATTGAGTTCCGCAAAAATATATCCAAAACGTGCTGCAAAAAACTGTTTTCCTTTCTTTATTCCATCACTATTCTGTATTGCTTGTCCTGTATATTTATTTTTACTAAAGTCAACGATACTTTTATATAGTTCCTCAATTTTTTTCATATTAAGTTGAATATCTTTGGGAATTGGTATTTCTCCAGATAATAACTGAGAGAAAAACTTGCCTTTGGTTAAGTTGTAATCAGAAATTGATCTTTCGTGAACATGCGTTCTTCTTAACTTATCATTTATCTCTTTAAAATTTTCGTCGACATTCTTCTTTAGATGATTTAGCGCCGCTTTAACATCTTAAGTATTTTGAATATGATAATGAACAAGATCAACTTTTAGACCATCTACAATGGCGCGTATTCTCTCCCTCAAAATATAAAATTCTTGGACATAATTTCTTAAGTGATATTCAATCGCTTCAGGTACAGAAATACCCGAATCATTTGACGGAAGAAAATCAGCAAAATACTTTGCGTACCTACATAGACGATCAAATACTGTAAAAACCTCCATAACTTGAATCAGATATTTACTGGCTAGTTCTTCTTGTTTGTTTGCCGGTGAATGCTCTCCAGAGAAAATACCTATAGGGAAATGATCTAAAAAATATTTTCCCACTAAAGCTGTTTGATCTTTGTGATTATTGTTTAATTTTTGCATATGTGGATAACTTTACACTTTCGGGAAACTTTCGGGTGTGGTATAATTATACTACTCTACGAAAACAAGTCAACATACATCTAGTCAATTATCCGCAATATGGCCACTCTGACCAAAAAACAAAAAGGGATATTAGATTTTATCGCCTCATACACCGAAAAACATGGTGTCTCCCCAACTATCGAGGAGATCGGTAGGCATTTTAAACGTGCGATAGGAACGATACACGAACATGTTGAGGAGTTAGTTAAAAAGGGGCTTATCAAAAAAAATAACTACATTCGCGGTATTGAGATTCAAAATACTTCTGATTTGGTCGAAATACCGCTAAAAGGATACATCGCGGCTGGCAGTCCAATTGAAGTATTTGAACAATATGAAACCATAACCGTTCCGCGCGCCAATTTATCTGGCGCCGGCGAACATTTTGCTTTGAGGGTGCGGGGCAATTCCATGATTGAAGAAGGAATTTTTAATGGTGATACAGTGGTAATCAGAAAACAAAATACCGCCAGTAATGGTGAAACAGTGGTGGCCATAATAAATGGCAATGAAGCGACCTTAAAAAAAATATATAGATTTCAAACTGGTTTTAGATTACAACCGGCAAACCCTGAAATGAAGCCAATCTTTGTAAAAAATTTACTTGTTCAAGGTAAGGTAGTCAGTGTTATCAGAAATTTTGAAAATAACACTAATATTGAACAAATTTCTAGTAACGAGGAGTACATCGTTTCCAAAGAATACTCGGAGAAAAGCGTGAACTTGGATCAACTCATAAATGAACTGGTAAATTTTAGGGATATCGTCATATTTAAATACGGTTTTCACACGAAAGACGATTTTTTTAAAACACAAATTATTGATGGTCTAATTTTACAAGAAATTTTTAGGCACATCGCCAATACAAAAAAAATAAATACCAACACACAGACGATAAATGAAATTTTGAAAGAACTAAATCTAAATGACATAAAATTTACCAAGGATGACGTTAGGATCTTGGAAGACATCTTAAAAAAATATAATTTTAGCGCCTGCGACGATGATATGCTCGGTTTTATATATCAAAGTATCAGACCGCAGAGCGGACGAAAAGAAGACGGACAGTATTATACTCCCAAAAAAGTCGTCAAATACATTTTGGATAATATAAAAATCAATCTAGCGGAAAACAAAGATCTAAAGATTCTAGATCCGGCCTGCGGATCAGGACAATTTTTGTTGGAGGCATACGATATTTTATATAATCAATATAAAGAAATCGGCGAAAAAAACGAAACAGAAATACATGCCAATATTATTAAGGACCATTTGATTGGTTTTGATATAGACAAAATTGCCATCAATTTGACCAAGCTTAATTTATTTTTGAAATCCAGTGGCACTTATATAGGCAAATTTAATATTTTAACGGCGGATACACTCAAAAGAGATTCAAATCTATTAGAATCAAATCAATTAGATAAATATAAAAATAGTATCGATTATCTAGTGGGCAATCCTCCGTGGGGAGCCAATTTAGATGAAAAACAAAAAAAATATTACAAAAACCATTATGAAATTGGTAAAAACGGACTTAACACATTTACCCTCTTCATTGAGCGCGCCTTTGATTTTCTCAAGGAAAACGGAAAATTGGGATATTTAATACCCGAGGCTTATCTTAAAATTAAAGTCCACCAACTTTCTCGCTTACAAATATTAGACCGGGCAAAAATACAGCTACTTGGAATTAGTGGGGATATATTTCAAAAAGTTTATGCTCCTTGTTTAGTAATGATTTTTCAACAAGAAAAAGATAAAGCAACCAGAGAAAAGAATGAGATAAGTATAGAAAATGGTGTTTTTAATGGACAAACAGAACACAAAATGATAATCCAAAAAAACTTTGAAAAATCCGCAGACAATATCTTCAACATCAATCAGGTTGGTGAAACAGAAGAAATACTAAACCATATTCTCGCACAAAAAAATTGCTATCTGAAAGATAACGCTTTGTTTATACTAGGTATAGTAACGGGGAACAATAAAAAATATTTGATCCAAGAAAAAAAAGACGACAGATACTCCCCAATTATAGTGGGCAAGGATATAAGTAAATATAAAATCAACTTCACTGGTAATTATTTTATCTACGATAAAAATATACTTCAACAAATCGCTCCAAAAGAATATTATACTGTACCGGAGAAAATTATCTATAAATTTATCGGAGAAAAACTTTCTTTTGCTTACGATGATAAACAATATTTTACTTTAAACAACGCCAACGCCTTTGTCCCTAAAATAGAAAAATTAAAGACCAAATATATTTTGGCCTTATTAAACTCAAAACTGATGCAATTTTTTTATAGTAAATCTTTTTTTACTGTCAGAGTACTTCGCGGCAATTTAGAAAAATTACCTTTAGTTAATGCGGAGCAAGAGAAACAAGATGAAATAATAGGATTGGTTAATCATGCTATAAATTCAAAAAATGACGAAACATTCAAAGTTGCTTTAAATAAAATAGACGACGAGATATTTTCTCTTTATAAGATGCCGGAAAAGTGGCGACAATATATTTATAAAGAGGTATAAACAACTAAATAATTACGGAGAATAAATCCTTTGGTTTTATAGCAGACCCTTCCATCTGTGCGTAAGCTGGGTGCCATTGATAGGTAGCATTTGACCCCGCAGTACTGTGTTGCGGAGAAAATTTTGCACCAAAGATTGGCCTGCCGGCTCTAATATCTTTCTTATTCAAAACCCAATAAAACTTCCCTTCGGGTGTTATCCCAAGAAAGATATAATAACTAATCCTGGGATCTTTTAAACGAATTTGTTCGAAAATAAATTTATTACCCTTATAAATAGTTGCGGTTTTTACTTCAATATATTTATTCTTTTTTAATTCTAAAAAATCGGGATTCAGTTGTTTTTGGTTTCCTCTCTCGAATTTTTTAAGCACACCATCACCGGCAATACGCTCATAGTCGATTTTAAACAAAGCTTCTCCTGCAGAACCTATTTGTCGTGAACGTAAAAGTCTAAATCGTAAATACAAATCAGCATTTCCAACCTCATTGTTTAAGAGAATATTTTTAGATTTAACGAAACCTAAAACAAATTGATAATTTCCTTCGGCGATTTTATTTTTTAATACACCATCAACATCAATTCCTTTTAAACGCATCTCGTAAAAACTACTAAATATTTCCTCTATAGTTTTCATAAAAAAATATTATACTTTCTCAAAATTCGCCGGCCGAAATTCCAACATTTCTGAAAAACATCGGCTAGAACTTTATTTTGAAAGGCAAAAAATTCAATACCAATTCCCGACCTGCGGAAGGTGAGGGATTCGAACCCTCGATCCCTTGCGGGATACGCGCTTTCCAAGCGCGCGCCATAAACCACTAGGCGAACCTTCCCTTACAATAATTTTTTTGCAAACCGTTCTATCTCCTGCTTAATCAGCAAGCGAGACAAACTTGCCTGCGCCACCAAGGCATGGCTGGGAGCGTGGCCGCAGAAGCTGTCCCTTTTCATTGGTGGTTTTTGTCCGCACCAGGCCGACATAATAATTGCATAAGACAATCGCTCTGCCAACGGCCAGCCACTCCACCAATCCGCGATAATCAAATAACGACAGATGGGAAATATCTAATGATCTTAATTTGTGATAAAAATTGCTTCCGTCAATATATACCGCCAATCGCGAGGGTGGATTTTTTTCGTCCATAAAAAAACACCCGCCGTGTTCCCTTGCGGGAACAGGGACGGGGGGGGTTAGCTGGTTTTAAAATAGCACAATATAGAATCTTTGTCAAATTTTTATTGTCATCCTGAATCCCGATTCGCATCGGGATGAAGGATCTTTCAACGCTGACATCTACGGCGTCAGCAGAACGTTGCTAATCCCCTTGTCATCAGCTTTAAAAGATTCCTCGACTACACTTCATTCCGTCCCGACTTGGTCCGGACTCCATTTCGTTTCGCTCGGAATGACAACACCACCCCAACGACCGCAATCAAAATACCAAAATACTGCGCCGGAGTCAACCCAAGGTAGCGCGCGTCGGCGCCCATGAGGTCGGTGGCGCGAAAGAAGTCAAGAATGAAACGGAGGATGCCGTAATAAATTAAAAGCGCGGAAAGAAAAAATCCGTTGAACATTTTTTTATTTCTTAATCTAAAAAACACCGCCGCGAGCGGAATTAAAAACAATATCTCAATCACCGCCATATCCAATCGCGGGCCGTCCGGGAATTTAACCGCCAAAAAACTATCCGACAGCCGGCCCGGGTGCAGGTGCGTCAAAACGCAACCGAACCGACCGACAATCCAACCGAAAATGGCGGCAAGGCATATTTGGTCCAGAATAGGAATGATTGCTTGTTTCGCGATCTTCTTTCGCCACACATACCAAAAAAATCCCAGCGCGCCGCCGACAATGCCGCCAAACGACGACATCCCGCCTTTCCATATTTTTAACATTTCCAGCGGAGCGGAAAAATAGTACGCCGGCTCGTAAAAAACAACGTGAAAAACGCGCGAAAAAATCAATCCGCTGATTATCACCCAGATTGTCAGATCCAACAACTGCTCAACATCGGCCCCTAACTTTTTTCCTCGGTACCATAAAATAATCAGCGATAAAAACATGCCGAGGGCGACGATTAGGCCCCAGATTTGGATAGTGAGGGGGCCGAGGTGTATGATTGTGAGGTGAAAGTAAGGAAGCATGATATGTTAATTCACCTAATTTCTAATTCACCTAATTCACCTGATAAAATTACCAATATCCAATTTCCAATTTTTGAATTTGACATTTTATTAGGTGAATTAGAAATTAGGTGAATTAGGTGAATTTTAGTTCCGCGCTTCATTAATTATCTCCATCACCGCAGATTCACCATCAACAATCTGATAAAGTTCATCATCCTCATCCGAAATCGTCTCAAACTTATGCACCAAAAACTCCTTGATAAACATATGCAGCGGCTCCCAGAATTTATGATCATAAAGAATCACCGGCATGGGCGCGATTTTTTTGGTTTCAACCAGGGTCAGCACTTCAAACAAATGATGCAAAGTGCCAAAGCCGCCCGGGTAAAAGACGAAGGCCTTGGATGGAGCCGTGATGATCAGTTTGCGGGTAAAGGGAAAACTGAAAGTGATGGCTTTGCTCACATACTGATTCATCCGCGCCTGGCCGTGCACCTCCATGCCAATGCCGACCGAAACCCCGCCGTGTTCAAACGCGCCTTTGTTCGCCGCTTCGGCAATGCCGGTGGATCCGCCGGTAATGGTTGCCATTTTATTGTCCGCGATCATCTGTCCCAGACGGTAGGCCGATTCGTAGTAAACGCTCTCCGGCCGGATGCTTTTGGTGCCGAGCACTGAAATATCTTCTCCGAGACCAGTCAAAAATTCAAATCCTTCCACCAGCTCGGCCATAATGCGAAACACGCGCCAGTCCATGTTCTGGTTGCTGTGAAAATTGGTGGCCGAAAGTTCGCACTGATTTTTCATTCCTTTTTTTTCGTTAATCGCGGCAAAAGCGTCCGCGGCGCTGTCCACCACGATTAAATTTTTCAACTGTTCCTCGTTGATCGTCCCCTGCGTGCAACAGCTTGTCTTTAAAAAATCCAAAAGCCGATTCCAGTATTCGGAGCCGACGAGCACAATCGGCACCTGGCACATTTTGCCGATTTCAATATGATCAATCACTTCAAAAAATTCGTCCAGCGTGCCAAAACCGCCCGGAAAATACACGAACGCCTCCGAGGGCGAAGTGAGCATCACTTTGCGGGTGAAAAAATAATAAAAGCCGAGGGCTTTTTTGACATAGGGATTAACCCGTTGTTCAAACGGCAATTGAATATTGAGTCCGACCGACTCGCCGCCGGCCTCATTCGCTCCTTTGTTCGCCGCTTCCATTATTCCGGGTCCCCCGCCGGTAATCGTTACATAACCGTTTTTTCCAAGCAACGCGCCCAGCTCTTCGGCGATCTGGTAATATCTATCCGTTTTTTTAGTCCGCGCCGAGCCGAACACGGTAACATCATTCTCCAAAGACGCCATGAGCTGATACCCTTCCACAAACTCGGCCATAATCCGAAAAATCCGCCACGATTCGCGATACTCGCCGGCTTTGTTGATGGCGTAACTGAAGTCCTCTTTCATACCTTCATGTCGGATTGGCATGGTTTTAGTTCGCATTTTTTGGTCCATAATTATTATGTATCCGGATATCCTAATAATCCAGACCTACGGATGTTAGCTGCTATTTTTTATTTTTATCGAACTTTTCATGATTTAACACTCTTTGTACCCTTAAAAATTTTGGACGAAAATTAACTAACAATGCTAAATCTAAATTTTTACTAACTAAATAACGCTGGCACTGGAAATAATCATCCTTGCTCAAAAAATGAACGCATTTCAGCTCTACTATTATCTTGTCTTCAACAATAAAATCCACTCGATTCCTGCCGCTTTTTTCACCAACAAAACTTTTCGGTAAAATCTTTTCCCGTTCATACTTTATATTTGTGACATTGAGCTTGGCCGCAAAAGCATCGCCATACTGTTTCTCATTACGATACTGACCCAACTCATTATGTACCTGAAAAAGCAATCCGCGAATTACGTAACTCAATTCTTTATACAATAATTTCTCCTCCTTCATATTCTAAAAATTTCTCTAAATCTAAATTAAATTATCCGAAAATCTGGATTATCCGGATATCCGTATGCACTAAATAGACTGGCCTACCTGCAAAATAATCTCCTCCCCCATCCTCGGCCCAATCACCTGCAATCCAACAGGCAGACCCGCTTTTGTTTTACCCGCCGGAACGGAAATCGCCGGTACCCCTGCCACCGAGGCGGGTACTTCAAACACATCTGCTAAATACATTTCCAAAATATCGTCCCTTTTCTCGCCCAACCCAAAGGCGGGATACGGCGCCGTAGGAGTAACCAGCACATCTACCTGTTCAAATGCTCTTTCAAAATCTTGTTTAATTAATGTCCTCACTCGCTGGGCCTTGCGATAATACGCGTCATAATAACCGGCGGACAGGGCGTAAGTCCCGATCATGATTCTCCTCTTCACTTCTTCGGGAAACCCCTGCGCCCGCGACTTCGCGTACGCCTCGTACAAATTTTTATGCTCCGTCAAAACCCCATATCGCAACCCGTCCAGCCGCCCCAAATTGGAACTATCCTCGGCCGGCACGATGATGTAGTATACGGCTATCGCGTATTTCGTATGCGGCAACGACACATCAATCACTTCAATCTTTTGATCTTTCAATCCTTCGGCTTCGCTCAGGACAAGCCTTTTGATCTTTGTTTCAATTATTTCCCTCACTTCCTTATCCAACCCTTCTAATTCAAAATATTCTCTCGGAATTCCAATTTTAATTTTGTCCAATTTTGTATAATTCTGTTTAATTTTTTTTAATTTCGCCCCCTCAACCGTCGTCGCGTCGCGAACGTCTCTCCCCTGCATTATCTCTTGTAGCAAAGCAACATCTTCAACCGTCTTCCCCATCGGCCCGACCGTGTCCAACGAACTCGCCATCGGCATTATACCATAGCGGGAGTTGCGGCCATAACTGGGACGCAGGCCGACAATGCCGCAAAAAGCGGAGGGTAGACGGATTGATCCGCCCGTGTCTTCGGCAATGGAAAACAAACACATGTGATCCGCCACTGCCGCGGCCGAACCGCCAGACGATCCACCGGCGACTTTTGACAAATCGTGCGGATTTTTCACCGGCCCGTACATTGAATTTTCATTGCTCGCCCCGTGTCCGAACGCGTCGCAATTCTGTTTGCCGAGGAGCACCGCGCCTTGCGCTCTAATCTTCGCGATGACCGTCGCGTCAAACGGCGGCGCATAATTATCCAAAATCCTCGCCCCGCCGGTTGACCGCACGCCTTTGACGCAGATAGCATCCTTAACGCCATAGGGAATACCGGTAAGCGGCTGTTGTTTTTTCTTGGCAATCAACTCGTCGGCCTTTTTCGCTTCTTCCATGGCCAGCTCTTCAGTAACGGTAATAAACGCGTTGATTTCTTGGTTGCGTTTTTTGATGCGATCCAAACAAGTCGTTGTCAGTTCAACGGAGGAGAATTCCTTACGATCAAGGCCGGTACGGGCTTTGGTAATTGTTAACTCATTCAAATTCATAAATAATAGAACACGGATTGAACGAATTTAACGAATCTGAACGAATTCGTTAAAATTCGTTAAATTCGTTCAATCCGTGTTCTATTCAACTTTCAAAAACACCTTTTACCTTCAACAGGTTTCCTTTTTTCTCTGGAAAAGCATCTAATAACATCTGCCTCGTCTCCTTATCACACTCAACAACTTCATCCTCCCTCGTCACATCTTCCAAACCGGTAACTTGGCAGGTTTCAGCGACATCATCGGTATTTACTTCGTTCAAAATCTGCATATAATCTAAAACCGCCGAGATTTGTTCGGCGTATCTTTGTTTTTCTTCTTCTGTGAGTTCCAGCCGGGCTAGATGGGCGATTTGCTGGACTTGTTGCGGGGTTAACGCGGGCATAGTTTTATTATTAGTAGTTTATCAGAAAACGAATAGACTGGCAAACGCCCGCGACACTTTTATTACAAACTGCTTGACATTAATTTTCAAAAATGCAACTATAACACCAGCCTTGCGGGGTGAGAATCTCAACACCCATAATTCTGTGGGTGTTTGGGATTCAGAGACCTCAACCCCGCGAGGCCTCAATTCTTCTTTGTACACACCGCAACCCTTGATATTTTTTAATAAACCGAGTAACATTTCTTTCAATGCTTGGATCTCCGATGGATCCGAGCAGGCGGCGGCCGGGGACTCCCACTCAACTACCTCCCTCCGGCCGCCGCTTCATTCCTTTTTCAAAAACAAAAACGCCCGCGTTATGCGGGGCGTTTTGTGTTGGGTGTTTGTTACGGCTGCAACTCCCCAACCAACTTATCCATCCACTCGGCATAAAGGCGGGTGATTTCGCGGCCGTTGTCGTTTGACGCTTCGGGCGCGAGCGCGGAAAAAAACGCTTGTTGCGCGTCGGGTAGTGACGCAAGCTCAGCTATTGACTCGCCCGCGAATAACGATTGAAAGGCCTCTCTTGCCCGCCTGGGCGTATGATGATAGGCCCCGAGGACAGAAGCCAAAAATTTTTGTTTCTCTTCTATCCGCGCGGACTCAAAAAGATCGGTAAATGATCGCCGTTCTCCTTCCGAAAGCCCATGCAATAACCGCCGCAGATTGCGAAACTGCAACAGGGCGGCGGCGCGAAGCTGTTCGTCAAGCGACAGACAGTCTTGAGTGTGTTCCGGCAGGCCAAAATTTTCTCTCAATTCGTTAAAACTATCATCTTCTTCATAAGTCCCGCGCGACATCTGGACCGCGCCAAAAGACAACGTATCCGTGGAAGCGGAAGGTACCCGTTGGGGCTGAAATCCCGCCCTGATAAGCGCTTTATAAACGGCGATTCTGCCGTATGAATTTTCATATTCTCTGGGCAAAAGCTCATGAACGGAAAGAGCGATGATCAGTTTGTTGTCAATCATGTCATTAAAAAACCGGTCATCCGAATGGTGGTCGGAAAAATACGCGCGAATTTCGTCGCAATGCCTGCCCGTCGGCCGTAAAATGTTTTCAAAAAATAAAATCTTTTCCGGCGGTTCTTCGGCGATCGCTTTCATTATCCGCCCGCAAATCTCCGCGTCGTCTCCTTCCATCAGGTCTAATTTATTCCGCCATAATTCCGTCAGGCGCGGATCAAGGTATTCTCGCCGCTCGCTGACATCGGAACCTCGGACAACGCGGAGAGCGACCAGCTGATCATACGCCGCCGCGTCAAAAAAACGGCGGGTTTCCCTGTCTTCCTCATATCTTTCATCAGTTAAAAGCAAATGCGGCGCTTCTTCCAATTCAGGATGAATTTCAACCAATTCCGCAAACAAACTTATCGCATCTTCTTCCGCGGCATTTTCTTCACTTTCTTTTCTGAACTCACCAGCCGCCTCACCATCGCCGCGAACGCCGCGCCCTCCTCGGCCCGCTTCTTCTCTGGCCTTGGCCTTGCGCCATTGTTCTCCCAACACCGCCCCAGCCGGAAGAACCACTGCGCCCAAAACGCCTAACATCGCCTGTCTCCTGGTTATCCTCCCATCGCCACCGCCATTTGTTGTTTCCCGCGGTGGAATTGTTCTTCTTTCTGACATAAAAGCGCCTTTACATTACTAAAAAATTATGTTAAAAAGAATAAGCGAAGCGGCCGGCGGTGGAAGCTCAAGAAGAGCTTCCGTGGAACACCAGCCGGTCTGGCCTTCGGGCCTGCCGCGCTTCTGTCAATCTTCGGCGGTTCCTTACTCATGCCTCCCGCCGATAACCGACAGGAGCGCGGCGCTTCGCACTCAATCATTTTTTATTATCTATAAATAACGAGATCGCCACTTTTAATCCGTTCAGATTCGTTGAATTCGTTAAATCCGTGTATCTATCTTGCTAATTTAAACTCCCAAAAACTTCTTAAACTCCCCCTCCGACAATACCTTAACCCCCAACTCCCTCGCCCTGTCCAACTTGCTACCCGGATTCTCGCCGGCCACCACATAGTCCGTATTTTTGCTCACCGACCCCGAAACGCTTCCGCCCAACTGGCGAATTTTTTCTTTTGCTTCATCTCGCGACAGCGAAGAAAGCGTCCCAGTCAAAACGAACGTTTTTCCCGCCAGTTTCAAGTCCTTTGACCCGGACCCAGGGTTCCCAGTTTCTATTTTCTCCTGTTTCTTTATCTTAACCCCATTACTTATTAATTCCTCAACTAGCTTTTTGCTCTCTTTATTTTTAAAATATTCAAAAATCGATTCAGAAACGCGCGGGCCCACATCTTCTACTGCCTCAAGTTCTTCGTTGGTTGCTTTCATTAATTTTTCAATATTCTTGAACTGGTTTGCAAGCGCAATCGCCGTCTCTTCGCCAACGTGACGAATTCCTAAACCAAAAATAAATCGCGGCAAAGTTACGCTTTTCGCTTTCTCAATCGCCTTAACCAAATTCTCGGCTGATTTTTCAGCGAATCTTTCCAATGGCTCAAGATCGCCTTTAGTCAGAGAAAAAATATCCGCTGGATTTTTTATCAATCCCTCGTCAATCAATTGTTCCACAATTTTTTCTCCCAAGCCATCAATATCAAACGCTTTTTTGCTGACAAAGTGGATTATCCGTTCCAACTCTTGCGCGTAGCATTTTGGATTAGCGCAAAACAACGCGGCCGACAACTCTTTCTTCTTGTCTCCAACAATTTTTTGTTCTACTGGCGAACCGCAAATCGGGCAATCTTTTAATCTTTTAATCTTCAATTCTTTTCCCGTCCTCATCTTCTCTAAAACTCTAACCACCTTCGGAATTATCTCCCCGGCTTTTTCCACGACAACCGTGTCCCCGATCCGCACATCCAATCGTTTAATCTCATCAAAATTATGCAACGTCGCGTGCGTTACTGTTGTTCCGGCCAATTGCACCGGCTCCATCAGAGCGACCGGAGTCAAAGCGCCTGTTCTGCCCACTTGGACAAAAATATCTTTGATTTTAGTCGTCCCTTGCTCTGCCGGAAATTTGAGCGCGATGGCCCACCGCGGCGCCTTGCCGGTAAATCCCAGCGCGTCCTGATATTTTTTCTGATTAACTTTGATAACCAGCCCGTCTATCCAAAACGGCTTTTTATGCCGATGCTCTTTCCAATAATCATACATTTTAAAAATTTCTGTCTGGGTTTTACACACTCGCCAATCTTCATCTGTTGAAAAACCTAAATCCTTCAATAATTTCAATTCCCCCGCCTGGGTTTCAACACTAATCTTATAATCTTTTAATCTTTCAATCTTTGTCCCAATCTTTGACACGTCATAGGTGGTAAGAGACAGTTTCCTCTCGGCCACAATCTTTGGATCTAATTGCCGTATCGTCCCGGCCGCCGCGTTTCTTGGATTCGCAAAAGCCGGTTCGTTAATCTTTAATCTTTGATCATTAATCTTTTTCAACATTTTATCCGACAGCCACACCTCGCCCTCGGCAATCAGATTAACCGGTTCTTTCAATCTCAAAGGCACTGACTGAATAGTTCTGATATTCTGCGTTACATCCTCTCCCACTTTTCCATCTCCCCGCGTTGCCGCGGTTTTTAATAGTCCTTTTTCATAAGTCAAGACAATATGCAGACCGTCTATTTTTAATTCACAAGTATAATTCAAATCTGCCTGCACTGAACCGTATTCTTTTTCTCCCGCCACAGCGGGATCCCGCTCGCTGCGGGATAGCATTCGTGAAATTCTCTCAATCCAATTCGTAATATCCTTTTCATTAAACGCGTCATTAAACGACCACTGCGGAATCGTGTGGGTGATTTTTTTAAACTCGTCCAGCGGCTTGCCGGCTACCCGCTGGGTTGGCGAATCTGGAGTTATTAACTCCGGATGCTCTTGCTCAATCTTACGCAATTCATCCATCAGCCCCTCGTACATTTTATCCGTCACTTCCGGATCATTAAGAACATGATAACGGTAACGGAGGTCGTCTATTTGGGCGCGCAAACGATTTAATTTTGACTTAATATTATCTGCCATAATTAATAGTACACAGATTAACCAGGATTTGCCTCAGATTTTCCATGATATGTGTTTGTCCATACTTTTCTTTTTATTTGAGGAATTTTACCAAAATTTAATAATAATCCATATTCCATCTCTGTTGCTTGTAAATAATTTAGAAGTTGAGCCTCATGTTCAGGACATAAATTTTCAGCCGCTTTAATTTCTACAATCACTAAATCCTCTACAACAATATCGGCATAATACAGACCAATTTCATCACCCAGATAATAAACTTTAATTGGCGCCTGTCGCCTGCCATGAAGACCCAGTCTCGGTAATTCTAAAATCATTCCATTTTCATAAACTTTTTCCAGAAAACCATGACCCAGTATGTTATAAACATTATAATACGCCTTGATTATCTTTCCAGTTATTATATTTATATGTTCCTCCTCTATCATATGGAGAAAAAATCATGGTCAATCCTGGTCATCATGGTGAATCTGTGTGCTATTTTCAAACAATCAAACCAAGATACCAGTTAAGTAATTCTCCTCCCCAAAATATACTAACAAACGTCGCCACAGTCAAAAACATCCCAAACGCGATCTGGCTGTCTCGCTTTTTTTTATGTAAAATAAGCAAAACTATTTACCCAACCTCGGAAACAACACCTCTCCTTTTTTCACCTGTGTCCCTTTTTTCAATCTCCCCCACTCTTTCTCTTTCTTCAGCTCCTCTAAACTTTTTACATTTACACCCAGCGAACTCAAAATCTTTTCCCCTGCTTCTGGAATAACTGAGAGTAGCGCCAACCCAATGTGGCGTAAACATTCAGCAAGTTGGTAAAGCAAGAAAGAAATATCCTCCCCTGCTTTGGCTTTCTCCCACGGCTTTTGCTCGGAAATCAATCCATCACCGGCCGACACTAAAAAATTCACATATTTAATATTTTCATCAAACGCGAAATTTTCCAAAGTATCTTCATAATTATCCCAAAAAGTCTTGGTATCAAAAATATCTTCGGCTATTTCTGGTATACGGCTGTCAGCATATTTCTCAAGCATTGTTAAAATCCGTGAAGTCAAATTCCCCGCGCCATTCACAAGATGCGCGGTATAGTATTCTTCAAAACGTTCCTGCGACCAATCTCCATCCTCACAACTGGGCAATGCGCCTAATAAATAATAACGGACAGCATCAGTCCCATATTTTTTTACCATTTCAAATGGATCAACCACATTGCCTAAACTTTTAGACATCTTTTGACCTTCGGCAGTAATAAAACCGTGGATAAAAATCTGTTTTGACGGCTCAAGGCCGGCCGACATTAGCATCGCCTGCCACATCGCGCTCTGTTGTCTCAAATTATCTTTGCCCGCCACCTGTATTCCAGGCCAAAAACGTTCAAAATCATTAGGCTTGCCTGGCGCAACCCCGTCAGGGGCGGAGACAGGCCAGCCAAGCGTGCTAATGTAATTTGTCAATGCGTCAAACCAGACATACATCACTTGATCCGGATCATTCGGCACCAATACGCCCCAAGGCATTTTTTCTTTCAATCTGGAAATACTGAAGTCTTGCAATCCAGCAGCCGCAAAATTTTTAATCTCTTCCAACCGATTTTTTGGAATAACAAAATCAGGATTATCAGCGTATAATTTTAACAACTGCTCTTGATATTTGGAAAAACAAAAAAAATAATTTTCCTCATCAATCAATTCCAATTCCAGATTGGGATGAATTGGACACCTGCCGTCTGCAAGTTCAGAATCGGTTTTTTCCAACTCGCACCCCACGCAATATTTGACCTGATAGGTTTTTTTATAAATATCGCCGTTTGCCTCGCACCGCCGCCACATCTCCTGCGCCGCCTGCTCATGGCGCGGGTCAGTGGTGCGAATGAATTTGTCATAACTCAAATTTAATGCGGTTTTAAGCGCGTCAAACTGGGCAGCGTTTTCATCGCAGTATTTTTGCGTATCCACTCCCGCCTCTTGCGCGTTTCGATAAATCTTTAATCCATGCTCATCTGTGCCGGTGTTGAACAACACCTCGTCCCCGAGCAATCGATGATAACGGGCAATCACATCTGCCTGAATGATTTCCAAAGCAAAACCAATATGCGGCTTGGCATTGACATAAGGCAGGGTGGTGGTGATATAAAATGATTTGGACATAAATCTATTAAATTCAATGAACGACCCCGCAGCAAGCTGACGGGGTATCCCAAAAGGAAGTACATTATTGAGAAACCGATGGTTTCTCAAACTCTTCCTTGCAAGGAAACCCCAGAGCAAGCTCATGGGGAATAAATTCATTTAAATTCATTATTGGCAAAATATGCTAACACCTTATCAACAGTCTAATATTGACAAAAATCATCTGTCTATTCCTGTCTAATGCGTCTATAATAATAGCGCTGTGGACAGAAAAGCTGGCAATCGATGGCCGCGCATAGCGCGTCAAACCGCCGAATATCAGGCGGACACGTAGAGCTTCCTGCGCGGAAAGGCCCATGCTCACCAATAGCGGTGTGGACCGAATCGAAACCGGAAGCGCAATCCGGCGCTTGACCAATGCGGGGTTGGCTAGCGATGCCTATCTGGCACAGTAAATACGCCGGATGATCAAAGAACGGTCAATTGGTTTTCCAAGAAGGAAAGGAGGGTGAAACGGATGGAAATCTGTCAGCGGCGTACGAGCAACTCGAGGCGGACTATCACAATGTCCTGCCAGCGTCATCTCTCACCCACCCCCGATTCCCACCGGGTGGCCGCCGCAGTCGCGGTTTCAAGAGAGTTTCGCCTCGAGTTGCTTCTTCTTTTTCATTGAGAAATCACAACCACAAACTCCCCTTTCTCCGGAATATTCATTTGTAAAATTTCTTCAATCCTGCCGCGATAAA
>Ga0265292_1000497_pt1 | contig 55057 bp, 40 predicted proteins | sample Munlanlewell296A_FD_189080 | JGI IMG/M metagenome (GOLD analysis project Ga0265292, IMG submission 189080) | Leachate microbial communities from a municipal landfill in Southern Ontario, Canada - Leachate well 296A | ecosystem: Engineered > Solid waste > Landfill > Unclassified | place: Canada... | reverse complement strand
TTCTTTACAAACCAAAATGTTCCTTTCGATAACAATCTGGCAGAACGCGACTTGAGAATGATAAAATTAAAACAGAAAATATCCGGTTGTTTTCGTACAAGAAAAGGAGCAGAGGTTTTTTGCAGAATACGTTCTTATATTTCCACAATAAGAAAACAGGGGTATAATATTCTTGATTCAATACAACTGGCTATTGACGGTAACCCTGTAGATTTTCTGTTAGCTACCGCTGAACAGTAACGTTTTTTATTAATTTACAATAATTAAAAATACTTTCAACTTGAAAAATTTCATACTGTAATTTTATAATCAGTTGGAAATGTTTTAACTAAGACGCAACTTGAGTGGGTTAAATTTTAGAAACTTTTACTTTATAAATAATAGAATAAAATACAATCAATTTTTCTTTTACTTAAAATTCAATAATCCATTTCCTGTGTTAATGACAAGTACTACATCTTTTTTAGGGTCAAATTTTGAATAAATATTTTTAATATTTTTCACCATAGCAAACCCCGCAGCAGCGCTTGGCTCTGAACTAATTTGTAACTTCTTTAACTCTATTAGAGAATCCAAAATATCTTCTTCTTGAATATTATATACGTAATAAGGTTCCCTTAATCTTCCTTTTTTATCTATTTTATTATATAAAGTCTCTCCTTTGCCATATTGTAATAGAGATTTTGTATCAACCCAATAAGGTCCATATAACATTAAAGCAATTGAATTGGGATTCCCTGTACTCACAGGAATTACTTTTGTTTTTAATTTACGGTCATTAATATAATCAATTATTTCATTACATAAAATTCCTGCACCAAAAGGAACAATAATATAATCAGGAACAGTTTTTAAATCGTCAACTGATTCAATAAATAGTTCATCATATACAGGATATTCAAGTCCCTCCGAAATATTCTTAAAGATTTCAATTTCAGGAAATCTGCATTTTGCTTTTTCAAGTAAATCATTATCAGTATAAAATTTTTTATCAATATCTATCTTGATTATTTTACAATATCTTGATATTTCCTTTAACATTGATATTGCTTTAACATATTTTCCATCAGTATCGGGACCTAAAGTTTTTTCCTTTAATTTACTAGGTACAAAGACTATGGCTTCGCATATTTCTTTATTATATAATTTATTTATTTCATTGCAATAATAGCCCAAACTATATGCAGTATTCCCGTATGATATACATCCAAAATAATTTTTTTTATTTTTTTCTATATCCTTTACAAACTGTTTTATTAAATGAAATGAAAGCCTATCTTTAAAGGTATGAGTAGGATTAGTACTTTCATCTTTAATATAAAAATGAGTAATTCCTAACATCCCATTAATTTTAATGATAGGTGTATTAAATGGTTTTTTAATTTTCATTATCATTTTCTCAAGATATTTTTTTTCCATATTTAGCAAGTATATATTCAACAGTAAAATAAGCAGCAATATCAGCACAAAAAGATTGCCATCTTTTGTCCTTATTTGCAGTTGACCAATCGCATACTGATTTAATTATTCGAAATTTGGATTTATTATTAACAACTTTATAACAACCCGAAGCTTCCATTTCAACTGCTAATACATCAGAAAAAGTATTTTGGATGTTAGTCTTATGTCTTTCCTCTTTCACAACTGCAGGTCCTGAAACAAAATAACCCATGTAAACGTTACTTGTTTTATTTTCTTTTTTCTTATCTTTAATACGAGGTCTTTTTTCATATATTTCTTTAGGCTGCCATTTTTTTTTATCAATTATTGATGGCTTTGAATTTTCTAATGGGATAACATCTTTTTTGCTGTAATCAATTTCTATATTTAACTTTTGGGGATATGCATCATAAAAACCTGTCGATATCACAATATCCCCTTTTTTAACGATATTTTTTTTATCCATTTGACCAGCTATTCCAACCAGTATTATTTCTTTCGGAAATCCTTTTAAATCCGTATATCCTTTTAAAGCTACAGAAGAATCTATTGAGCCATATTCAGACAAATTAATAATTGCAATTTTCGCAAAAACATTTTCGTTTTTTATGATTCCGAATGCTTGTAAATCCCTTCTAAGTTCTTTTTCTTTATCTTTTTTTCTGTCTAAAGCAACTTCGAGACTTCTTAAATCAGTGACCTCAATCATTTCTTCTAAGTACCTATAAATAGCTCTGAATTCAACAGGTACAGCAACTATAACTACACAGCTGACGGGTTCAATAGAAAAAAAGGAATAAACTCGATTCCTTTTTTGTGCAAGTGATTTTGTTTTTAACAGTACCTCATCTTGAGAGAATTGATTATACAATAATTTTAATTTTTCAGTTAAAATATTTATTTCATATTTTACTTTTGGCGTTTTAGCAAATTCATATGTTAAAAAATGCTTAACATTATCAATCCATTCAATCTTATTAAAAGTTGTTACATTTTCATTTTTAATTATTATATCTAACAATATATCAGCACGTGAATTTTTATCTAATACGGAATCTAATAATAATCGAAATTCATTTGGCACATACCTATTAAAAAAATCATAAGTTTCTTTATTAATCTCCGTAATTTCAATTAAAGTTTCCTTTAATTTTGAAATTGCACTATTTACTGCTCTCATTAAAATAATTTTTGAACCTTTTCCTTAAATAAATATCTTGCACTAATTTATCAAGAGCATTGAACTTTTTATCAATTTCATAAGAGAATTTTTTTAACCAAAATAATTCTTCCCCGATTTCAGCTATTTCGGTAATTGCTCCACCATCAAACAAATAAGGTGATGGATCTTGTAAAAACAATCCATAAAGCACTCTACAAACAAATAATTCATCTTGCACATCTTCTATATTATCAGCATGCGCAACCGTTCCAAATGTATCGTCAAGTTTTAAATTTACAATACTGCCTAAATGCCATCTTGACCTTAGTATTTCTACTAAATTCAGAAGTGTTGGAATAACATAATAACTAGGATCATTATTTAAATTCGGAGTAATCGCTAATGCACTTCTTTTTCCAATCGTATAAAATAAATTTCTATGATGAGAATAATTTTTTAATCGTATGCCGTATTCATGTCCGCCATCACCATTACATATAAAGCATCCCAATGAATTATAAATATATTCCCTTTTCAATAATTCATAATCGCTCAATATACGGTCATTGTCTAAAGTTAATTTAACTGCAATAGAACCTATTTCTTTTATTTTCTCTCGTGTTGGATTATTTTCAAATTCTTCATACTGCTTTTCATCTACTTCAGCAATAGTTAATATATAAGGTGTTTGCCAGTTTTTAAAAGTTCTATTATTTCTTTGTATTACTTTTTTATCATACCATAAGTCTTTTTCATTCCAAATTTTGGGCATCAATCCATTTGTTATAAAATGGTCATATAATTCAGTTAAGTGAATGTTCTTTTTATTATTATTATCTAATTTATTGAATTTTTCATAAATGCTATCTGAAACTGGCAAATAAGAAAAAGTTAAATGTCCAATGTCTTTATTTTCTGGACCCAAAATTATTCCTGAAGCGAGATGTAAAATGTAGTGTATATGTTGAAATGTTATATTCTTTGATAAAGTAAATGAAAATGTACAATTTCCAGAACCATTCTCATAAATACGCAGATCATAATTTAGTTCTGCTTTTATTTTTTCTGATGTAACTTTCCGTTTTTCTTTTTTTGATGGAATATAAATTTCAGCATTATCATCTATAAGACCAGAACGTTGTATTACTAATAAATTTTGAGAAACAATATTAGGGCGATAAAATAGCTGATTCTGGTTTTCTATCCAATTCACAGGTCTGTTAAATAATTCGAAACTTTTAAATTCAGTTTCATCATTGGCTTTAATACTTTTTAAAATATCTTCAAAAGAACACTTTGTTATATCCCACGAAAAGGAATAAATAAAATTTATAATTACTTTTTTATAATCAAAAAAGGAATTTTTCGTACTATCAATTATTTCATTCATTTTTTATACATTTTTAGACCATGGTAAAAATTTCTTTTCCAAAAGAATATATATTCTATTTGTTACAAAACCAGTAATTCCTAAAATTATTATTGTTGCGTACATTTCAGGGATTCTATATTGTAAATAGTAGTCATATATCATTTTCCCAATGCCTTCGTTTGCACTAAGAAACATTTCTGTAACAACAACTAAAACAAAGGATAATGAGAGACAAACCCGAATGCCTGCTGAAATACCGGGTAAAGCATCTCGGCATATTGCAAATGTAAAAATTTGCAAGTTTGAAGCTCCAAAGCTTCTCAACATGTTTATCCTGTCTAATTTCTCTTGATTTGGTAATGCGCCATAATATGAATTAACTAACATTATTAATGAACATGCATAAAATACAACTCCAATTTTTGAAGCGTTTCCTATACCAAAAAATAAAATAAATAATGGGAATAATGCTGATGATGGAATTGCTCTGAAAAATTCTATTGGTAATTCGAAATATTTGTAAATCCAATTTATTCTTCCAAAAATCAGTCCTGCAGGTACTCCAAATGCAATTGCTATCAATAAACCTGCTATTGCTCTATATACTGTAAATCCCAGACTAATATATGTTGTCTTATCATATAATAAATGTTTGGCGCTTATAAAAGTATCATCAATTTTAGGTATAAATAATGCATTAACAATTTTAAAATATCCTATACCACTCCAAATTACTATAATAACTAATATTGAAAGCAAGGTCTTACTGTAGTTTGAAATATTTTTTTTACTGAAAATCTGCATATTCAAATTTTAGTATTTTCTTTCTTAGTTCTATAAAAGTATCAGAGAAAACAATTTGTCTTGACCTGGGTCTTGCAATATCAATTTTAAAGGAAATAGAAAAAGTTGCAGGTTTTCCTTTTAAAACATAGACGACATCAGAGAGATATAGAATATGATCAATTTCATGCGAGACTAATAACATAGCTATATCCCTTTGTTCATGAATATTTAATAAAACATCCTGAAGTTCAAGACTTGTCTTATAATCAAGATTTGAGAATGGTTCATCAAGTATTAAAATATCGGGATTATTTATTAATGCTCTAGCAATTGCTACTTTTTGTTTTTGTCCCCCGCTCAATTGGTTTGGAAAATTTTTTAATGGGATGTTATCAAATTTTAAAAGTTCAAGAATTTCATTAGTTTTTTTATTTTTTTTATTTTTATTAACTCCTTTAATTGTTAAAGGTATTTGTATATTTTTTTCAACATTTAACCAAGGCAACAATGTTGAGTTATAATTTTGGAAAATCACACCGATCTTTATTTTTTTATCATCATTTCCGATTTTAACAATTCCTGATGTTGAATTTTCTATTCCAGCAATTATATTAAATAAAGTTGTTTTTCCAATACCATTCTCTCCTCTAATACCAATTATTTCTTTATTCTTAATTTCTAAGCAAACATTCTCCAGCACCTTTATTTTTCCAGTAGGTGTATCAAAAATTTTACTGACATTATTTATACTAATCAAACTCAAGTAATCATGTATGAATTATTATTTACACATATAATCATTAATGTTTTCTTTATTTTGAATTGCTCCATTCTCATAAAGTAAATCAATAAATGATTGAATTTCTTTATAATCTAACTCTTCATGTTTTTTCCATTTATTAAGATTAACTTTTGATAATACATCTTCACGAACATTTGCATATTTCACTATATATTTTTTTGCTTTTTCCGGATTAGTTTCAATAAAATCGATTGATTTGTTATAAGCTAATATTATTTTCTTTGTTACATCTTCACCATATTTTTTTTCAAATTCCTCAGATATCCAATGCCCTGATAAAGGGACATTCGGCATTAGTTCTGCATATAAGCCGTTTACTATTGGATATGCTATTTTATCCTTTATTATCTGTGATGCCGTTGGTTCCAATGCGGATAGCGCAGCTATCTGTCCAGTTTTCAACGCAATAGCCCAATCTTTTGTCTGTAATTCAATTAATTCATAATCATCTTTATTTAAACCATGTTTCATAAAAATTAGATTACAAAACATTTTAATGACAGAGCCAGGGAAAACCCCTATCTTTTCTCCTTTTAAATCCTCAATTTTCTTAATTTTATTTGTATCAGATACAAGCAAATAATCCGAAATATATCCTTTTTCATTAGAATATGGATTCGTAATAATTAACTTATGCTTGATTTTTGAAACAAAACCTACATCAAAAACTACGTTTGTCGCAGCCTCAAATACATCGATTTTCCCCAAAGTAGCTGCATTAACCTGATCATTACTTGAAGTAAATCTTACCAATTCAACGTTAAAACCCTGTTCTTTAAAATACCCTTCTTCTACAGCCGCAAAAATCGGTAAATCAACTGCTATTGGTTTATAACCTATTCTTAATTTACTTGGTTCATAATTGCAAGATAACACAATAATGATTAAACTGGCTATAAAAAATATTCTTTTTAAATGCTTATTTTTCATGGTCCTATCTTTAAATTTTTTTCTAAAAATAATGCTTTTATTCTTTTCTAAAAAATTTATTATTTATCTAATCGCTACAGGGTTAGTTCCCTGTCGCTTGTAGTGAATAAAAAATAATTCCCATAGATACCCCGCTGCTCTGTGGCGAGGATGTTCATTTTTCAGTTTTGAAATTTTTTAACATTTTCTTTTTATTCATCTTTCTCATTATGCACGGCCCAAGTCAATTAAAAGTGAGCCATTTTTTTCTTTATCCATTATTCGGTACAACTTATAAAGTGTTGGCAAAATGCACTCATTGGTAAGCTTTGGTTTGAGTGACGGCTCGCGGTTTGCCAATGTGTACAATGTGGGTCGGCAGTTAAAAACAAAAAATGAGGGTAGGCAAAATATAAAACCTTTTCGGGTTGGTTGGTGTGGTCAGCAGTCATTCCGTTTTATCCTTCTTTTCTGTTGCTATGGGTTGTCCTGTCAAGTTTCATTCTGTTCCTGTTTTTTTTGACTTGTTGGTACCTGAGGAATGATCTCCAGGGCATCGCCATCATGCAGCACAATGCGATCTTCCAGGTTTGCTTTCCTAAAATATTCCCTGGCGATTTCGGCATAAGAAGGATCAGCTTCAATGGTATGAAGCATTCCGCCCGGGGCAAGTCCGCCGGCCAGGCAAATGGCTGAATACCCGGTAAATGTGCCGATTTCCAGGATACTTTCAGGCCTGATCATCCGGCTGATCATTTCAAGGAAACGGCCCTGGACAGGCCCGGATAACATCCTTGGATGAGGAGTATGCAGGAAAGTCCTGCGGCGAAGCTCATACAACAATTCAGGCTCCTGCGTTGTGTGGCTTTCAATATATTCTTCCAGGCGGGGATCAATCATGTCAGTTGGTTTTGAAAGATGAGCATACTCAGCTTCTCCGTGTTAAAAATTTCCTGCGCCAATTCCAGTATTTGTTCGCCGGTCACCGCTTCGATCTTTTTCCTGATCTCGTCAGGTGCATAAAGGCGGTTATCATGTAAAAATGATTTTCCCGCCGCCATCAGGTAATTCAGGTTCGATTCATTGGCGATCTCAATCTGCCCTATCAGTTGCTTCCGGGCCTGGCTTAGTTGTAACGCTCCAAGTTTTACCGTACGCATCTTTTCCATTTCCTTCCGGATAAGGGCTAAGGATTTGTTGAGATTTACGTTGTCAGTCCCAATATATATGCTGAAAATGCCGGTATCTGTGTAAGGCAAAAATGCTGACTCAACGGTGTAGGCATAGCCATGCCTTTCCCTGACGGCCAGATTCAGGCGGGAGTTCATCGCCGGTCCGCCGAGGATGTTGTTCAGCAGATACATAGAAAACCGTCTGGGATCTTTCCGGTCGTAAGCCACATTGCCGATCATGCAATGGGTCTGGTAAGTTGTCCGGGACAAATTCAAATTGAAAGGCTGGTAAGAAGAAAATGCCTGCCTGTTTCTTCCCGGCCTATCAGCAGGAATAGCTTCAAAGAATTTCTCTACCTGGTGACTGATCTTTTTGAAATCAAGGTTTCCGCTGGTACAAATGACCAAATTCCCTCCAGTATAATTTTTGTTGATGAAGCTTATCACATCCTGGCGCGTAAATTTCAGCAAATCTTCCGGGTTTCCCAGAATATTTTTCCCGAGGGCATGACCATGGAAAATATTTTCTTCCAAAACATCGTAAATTTCTTCGGAAGGATTATCCTTGTAAGAGTTTATCTCATCAAGGATGACATCCTTTTCTTTCTTCAGTTCCTTTTCAGGGAAAGTGGGCTGGGTGATAATGTCCGCGACAAGATCCAGGGCACGAAGGAAGTGCTCAGTTAAAAAAGTGGCGAAAATACAGGTTTCCTCTTTAGATGTGAAAGCATTCAGCTCGCCGCCCACGCTTTCCAGGCGGGTGAGCACATGATACGCTTTTCTCTTGCGGGTGCCCTTAAAGATCGTATGTTCTATAAAATGAGCGATGCCGTTTTGATTGTGCTCTTCATCACGTGTCCCGGCATTGATATAGACTGCAAGGTGCGCTACCGGCCCACCGGCCGGGATATGCAATAAGCGGATACCGTTGCTAAATGTCCTGGTTTGAAATTCCATTTTTCGAAAATGAAGCGCAAAGATAGGGAACAAAGCGTTACTTCGCCGGGTACTGCTCATCAAGGTATATCCAGAAAAGTAATTGGTTAAAGCTTTCCCCCGCGATCTCCTTCTGAATGACCGGCCCTATGGCTATAACTTTCTTATCCATCTGGAGTGATCCGGGGTTCCAGCTCCATTCCTCCATAAAGCGGATCTTCGTGATATCCCGGTAGGATATCGCATCGATCGTCATGGTATCATATTCCTCGTACGGAGGATATTCCCGGAGGAGTGTCCTGTAAATTGTATCGATGCACTGAGCCTGGACCTGCAACGATGTCAGCTGTTGGTTAAAATAGTCGTATACCCTCACCTCCCCTCTCTCAGAGGCTTCCATGATCCTCTTCAGGAAAGGTTCCCTCCTGGAACCTTCGATATTATTGATCCACCAGTCGAGCTGAGGATCACTGCTGATTACAGGCACATCATACTGGATTTTTTCAGTCAGGATCTGTTGTTTATGGGAATTTCCGGAACAGGCTGTCAGGGCAATCAGAAATACAATAGAAATAAATAGATAATACTTATATATTCTCATCATGTTGAAATTTTGAACGGAGGATTAAAGGTACAAAAGTAGGCTAGCTCTCTGGTGGGCGAATGAAAAAATTGAGATGCCATCTCAGGATAAAAATTGCATTTCTAAAATATTCTGACGATCTTTGGTAAGATTTAACTGCAGATTAACAATTAATACTTAAATTTGAATACTATGAAAAAGAACATGGGATCAGTCGACAAGATTATCAGACTGCTACTTGCCGCATTATTTATTATCTTATTTGTTTTCAATGTAGTAAGCGGAATATTCGGATACATCCTGCTGGCGCTTGCCGCAATCTTTATCGTTACGAGCCTGATCAGTTTCTGCCCGCTTTACACTATTTTCGGCATTAAGACGACACCGGCCAAAAAGTAGGTTTAAGGTTTAAATTTTAAGGGTTAAGTTGGGGAATATTTCTATAAATAATTAATTTACAGACAATAAACAAATCCCAGAATGTAACCTTAAACCTCAAACCTTAAACCTTATAAATAACGCCGAGGTTTTTCTTCCCGTCTATTTCCACCAGGACAGGCTGATCGAAATGAATATGCCTGATGTATTCATCTTCATAAACGGCTGGCATGTTCTTAAGGTAATTCAGATCGTAAAAACCATCATTCATGTATGGGTTGACCGTGAAATAACCTACCCGGAAAGAGGTCAGGTTCTGGAAAAAGTGGGTCCCCTGGCTGGGGTCTATGCGGTAATTTTCAAGGCCTGATTCTACAATCACCCGGGCAGCGGAAATCTGGGGCCATTTCACCGGGATGCCAAGCCAGGGGTCTTGTGAGCCCCAGCGGCCCGGTCCAATCAGGATATAGTTTTTATGTTCATTCCTGAATTGATCATTTATTTTACTGATACGTTCAGCAAGTTCGTTGTTTTTAGCCGGGTTGAACGATTCAGGCTTAACGTAAACGATATCGCAAAGATCTGTTATGGCCCCGTTGCCAAGAGCAGATTTAGAGTAAATAATGGTCTTCTCTTTAGGAACTTTCTCCAGGTTTGTTGTTACACTTTCTTTGTTATCCACTATCGGCCTGATTTGCAGGCAATAGAATATCTTTGGATCGTTAACCGGCCGGTTCAGATCAACAGCAAATTCGATCTCGATCGGTTTGCCCATTTCTTTCTGTCCGATTTCAAGGATTGTCTGCAGGATTTCAGCAAGTGGGAAAACATTATGCTTGAGGATATTTGAAAAAGTGACCAATTTCCTGCCTTCATAATTCACCCCATCCCTCAGTACGCCATTTTGCATGTCATAGGTAGACGCCAGCCATTTTAATGAGCCGTCGGCCTCGGCTTCTTTAATGGGAAGCTTCAGGATATTGATCCCGTCATCGATATTTGGCCGGAAAACTTCAGGGTGCATATCAAGGGCATAGAAGTATTTTTGTGTTTCCCTCAAAGCCGCCTCGGGAGAATAAGTCTGCAAAACCCTCTTAGCGTATTTAGGAGAAAAGTGCAGGGCCAGGCCGCCATCAACAATATATTTTCCTAACCCCAGCGCTACGCTTGCAATACCGTCTTCGGGTTTCTCAGGTTCAAGCGGGTAAAAATTGATCGAGCGAGCGACTCCGGAAAAGGAAGGATAGAAGCGGTTTCCATATTTGGTGCCTGCAACAGTCTGCATGACAATGCCCATTTTTTCTTCGTCAATAATATTGGCTGTCGCCGTCATGTAAGCCTTGCTCGATTTGAAATAGGTAGAAGCATAAACGCTTTTGATTGCATTGCTGAGCATTTCCATCATTATGCGTTCATTATCCACGACATAAGGCACCATATAAGTTGAATAGACGCCTGCAAAGGGCTGGTAATGTGAATCTTCCAACAAGCTGGACGACCTGACCGCGATGGGGCTGCGGACATACGAAATCAGGGTATAAAGGTCTTCATGGATGCGGAAGGGAAGGCGGGCCTGCACAAACTCCTTCAGGATTTCCTCATCGCTTCGGTCCGACAAGGCAATCTCATAAAGGTTATTATCCTCCATGAATTCATCGAAGATATCGGTACAAAGAACGACTGTACGCGGGATGGTAATATAGACGCCCTGCCATTTCTCGAGGATGCGGTTGCGTTTGATGAGCATGTCGAGAAACGCCAATCCACGGGCTTTCCCGCCAATAGATCCTTCACCGATCCTGGTAAAAGTCAGGTATTCATCGAAGCGTTCCCGGCGGAACTGGGCGATGACACCCCTTGACTTGCTGATGCGGAAGCTGGCTATGGAGTCGAAAAGATAACGGCGGACTTCATCCAGGTCAGCGAAATCGTCAAGCGTGATATCGACCAGCATTTCAGCAAGCGGAAACAAAGCCCTTGCCCTGAGCCACTTGGAGAGCTTATTCCGGACCAGCTGGTAACGCAAAGCTTCATCAGGCACCTGGAACAGTAATTCCTGCAGACTCTTAAGGTCTGTTGCACGGGCGATCTCTTCACCGGATTCGGGATCAATAAAAACAAAATCGCCGAAGGCAAAATATTCCCTGATGAAATTCTTTAATTCAACCGAAATGGTTTTTGAGTTCTTGTTGATAAAGCCCACTTTCAGTTTTTTAGCCAGATCATCCCCTTCCTTGTCAGACGATTGCAGCAGGATAGGCATAAATGGATCGTCGCGTTGCACTTTTTCACAGAACTTCACCCCGGCGTATTTTTCCTGCTGCCCGTTCCTTGGATAACTCATATCGGTGATGATCCCCAGCAGGTTACGTTTATATTTCTCATATAATCCAAGCGCCTCTTCATAGGTGGTTGCCAGCAGGATTTTCGGCCTGCCGCGCATCCTCAGCATCATCTGGTGCTCGTTCAGGCCTTCAGTCATGAAATCCTTCGATTGTTTGAAGATAATCTTATAGATGTTAGGCAGATAGCTTGAATAGAACCTGATGGAATCTTCCACCAGCAAAATAGCCTGTACGCCGACTTCCTGGATGTCGTGGTCGACATTCATCTTGTCCTCGATGAGTTTAATGATGGCCAGCAGCAGGTCGGCATTACCCAGCCAGCTGAAGACATAATCGATGACGCTTTTGCTTGCATCATTCATTTTCAGGGTGACTTCCCTGGAAAACGGGGTCAGGACAACGATAGGAATGGCAGGGTTTTTAACCTTGATTTTTTCCGCCAGGCCGAAGGTATCCATTTCTTCGGAGCTAAGCATAACGATGACCAGGTCTATTTTTTCATCACGCAAAAGTTCGAAAGCTTTCTTCTCAGAAGAAGCAAGGATAAATTGCGGGGGATAACGAAGGTTGAGGGATACATATTCGATGAAGATCTGTTCGTCGATCCTGCCGTCGTCTTCCAGGACAAATGCATCATAAGCGCTGGAAATCAGGAGGACATGATAGATCCTTCGTTTCATGAGCTTACTGAACGATGTATCGCTGAAGTAATATTTAGGAGCCCGGTAGGCTATATTGGAGAATGGCATGTTATGAACCGTTTGTTTATCCTGATATAGCAAAATTACGGAAAAAGATTGATCCCGGGGCACGACATCCAGATGGATAAATTCCAAATTCCAAATCCCAAATCCCAAACAAAAAATAAAATTCAAAATCCAAAATTTCAAACAGTTTGAAGTAGTGGTAATGAATAAATTTATATTTTTATAAACGTCTGAAATGAGGTATAATCAAAGAAAATAAGGAAATATGAAGATGGTCAATATTCTGCAATAACCATCCTATCAACATCTTCAATAATATCCAAAATATACTTATATGCTGCTTACCGATGTTGCCATGACCGTTGCGGAGAGCTCTTCTGCAATACCTTCCATCGGCCCTGTCAGGGTTGAATTTATCTTGTTCGCCCTCACACTCATCGGGGTGGCACTGTTCCATAAAAGGACCATGTATGTTGCTTTAACCGGACTTGCAGCGGTGCTGATCTTTAAATTCATTTTCGATCCCTCCTTCAACCTGGGCCATCATATACTTGGCTCAGCAGGGGAAGAAGGTGAATGGCGGATATTGCTCAACCTGATGGGTCTTTTATTTGGTTTTGCTATCCTGGCCAAGCATTTTGAAGAATCAAATATTCCGAAGATACTTCCAAAATTTTTACCAGATGACTGGAAAGGCGGGCTGGTACTGCTTGTCATGGTATTTTTTCTCTCTGCCTTCCTCGACAATATTGCCGCGGCCATGATTGGAGGAACTATCGCGATGGTGGTTTTTAAAGGTAAAGTACATATCGGCTACCTCGCAGCTATTATCGCGGCAAGTAATGCGGGCGGAGCCGGAAGTGTTATCGGGGATACGACAACAACCCTGATGTGGATCGATGGCGTTGAAGCTGTATGGGTAATGCATGCATATGTTGCTTCTTTTGCAGGATTTTTAATCTTTGGAATTTTCGGATCAATCCAACAACATAAATTCCAGCCTATTATCAAAGATTCGGGTCCAGGTGTAAAGATCGACTGGGGAAAAATCTTTATTGTGGTTTTGATATTGGTTGGGGCCATTGCTACAAATATCATGTTTGATTTTCCGGCACTGGGCGTTTGGACAGCCATCATTATGGGAAATCTGATGCGAAATACTCCCTGGCAGGAGTTGAAACACGCCTGGCAGGGAACGATCTTTTTAGTGTCGCTGGTGACGATTGCTTCCATGATGCCTGTGGAAGAGCTTCCGCCGGCTTCATGGCAGACCGCCTTCATCCTCGGATTCGTTTCAGCAGTTTTTGATAATATTCCACTCACCAAGCTTTGCCTTGAACAAGGCGGATATGATTGGGGAATACTGGCTTACACGGTTGGTTTTGGCGGTTCCATGATATGGTTCGGCTCTTCTGCAGGTGTTGCGCTTTCAAATATGTACCCTAAAACAAAAGACACGGTTAGTTATATAAAAAGCGGGTGGCATGTTGCATTAGCCTATGTGGTCAGTTTTTTTGTGATGCTGGGCGTGGTGGGATGGCATCCTCATGCCCCTCATAAAAAGGGAATGGATGCTAACACTCCAGCAATGCAAATCACGCCTGATGAAACCCCCAAATAATAGCCACATCATCATAACAAGCCTTTTCAATTTCCCACAAATACCGGACCAGGGATCATGAAGGCCTATGCTACGATGATTTACCCTTAAGAAGGGCAGCGCGGAAAGACAGGGGAATGACTAAGGTTATTGATGTTATTTTTTCGAGACTTCATTGCAAAAGCAACCATTTTTTTGTTAGATTTACGGAATAATGAATAACAGGATCATTATTTACCTGAAAATGCACCACAATAAAGGACATTCCAAAGCTTTGAACCAAAGGACGCTTCTTTATGGTTTCCTGCTCCTATTTTTAGGTTTAATTAATCCTGGGATACCTGAATTAAGGTCCAATGTTTGTCCCGGAAATTTAATTGCTAAGGTTTACCCTGTTGACATTTTTAAAGTTAATTTCTCAGATTTCAAGAATTTTAGTGTAAAACGGGATATTCCTGTTGCTCCCCTCACAAAAAAGCATCCGGCAAATAATGCCAAGTCACAATCACCTTCGGATCAGTGCTATTTTAAAGAAGGACACAGATCAATTGCAGATAAAGGACCTGAATCTGCATTACTTGTCTTTTCCGGAATATTTTTGGGCTACCCGCTTAAACCCATATCTTTTATTTCCCATATACCGTTCGTGATATTTTCATCAAGGATCGGTAATAATGCAAAAATCCGCCCTCCTCCTATGTCATAACAAGATGACCAGGGGTCTTCTTCCAGGCCATTCGCCGTATATACCTCACGATCGAAACGTGTAGAACATTGTCACGCAATTTGTGAACGCAATTATTGCAATTCTCATTTGACGATAAAATGAGGCTTTGACGCAATGGAAGTCTTACACTAATTCTGAATTTCATCAAATATTAGTTCAAATTTCAAATCAATACTATTATGAAAAAAATCAAAATAACTGGCGGTTGGGCTGTGTTGATATTTTTTGTATCGGCAATAATTTTAATATTTCTTATTAAGATATTGTTTCTTTAGCAAGGTGATAATAGAGTGATCATTCCTGCCAAATACCAGGCAAATCCCAAATCCCAAGCACCAAATCCCAAACAAATTTAAAAACTCAAATCCCAAAACTCAAACTGTTTTGAATTTTTGTTTTTAGATTTTGTTTTTTGTTTGGGATTTGGGATTTGGTGCTTGGAATTTACTTCCTCTGCCCCGGGTCTCCTTTTTCTCTACTTTTGCAAAAACATTATCTCATGGCTCACCAAGCCGGCTTCGTCAATATCATCGGGAAACCTAATGTCGGGAAATCCACCCTGATCAATGCCCTCACCGGGGAAAAGATTTCCATCATCACCCATAAAGCCCAGACTACCCGGCAGAGGATCATCGGGATCGTTAATAATGAAGAATACCAGATAGTCTTTTCAGATACCCCTGGTATGATGCAGCCTCATTATAAACTGCAGGAGGCTATGATGAAAGAGGTCGAATCTGCTTTTGAAGATGCAGATATCCTGCTCTACCTGGTTGAAATAGGCGAATCTGCCAACCAGGAAGAGATCATCAGTAAGATCAAAGACACGAAAATACCGGTAATCGTGGTGATCAACAAAATAGACCTTACTGACCAGCCAACGCTTGAATCGAAGATCAGGGAATGGCAGCAGGTCTTTCCTGATTCCGACATCATTCCGGTTTCGGCTTTGCGGAAAGCCAATCTTCAATCCGTATTCGCCTCGATCCTGGCTAAATTACCCGAAAGCCCCGCTTATTATGATAAAGATGCCATAACCGATAAGAGCGTACGGTTCTTTGTTGCAGAGAAAATCCGGGAAAAGATCCTGCTGAATTACCGGAAAGAGATCCCCTACTCTGTGGAAATTGCTGTCGATCAATATAAAGAAACTGAAGCGCTTATTCACATTATTGCCTACATTTTCGTGGCCCGTGAATCACAAAAGGCCATCATCCTGGGCCACCAGGGCCTGGCCATCAAACGGGTAGGTACCCAGTCACGGATAGAACTTGAAGCATGGCTCGGCAAAAAGATCTTTCTTGAACTGAGCGTAAAGGTGGTAAAAGACTGGAGAAACAGTGAAAATGAGCTGAAGAAGTTCGGATATGACCTCTGATTGGAATTAGATCACTACCTTTGTGCCATGCCAAACATTATTGCAATAGTCGGCCGACCTAATGTCGGTAAATCAACGCTTTTCAACAGGCTGGTCAAAAGCCGTCAGGCCATTGTCGAAGAAACGGCAGGGGTTACCCGCGATCGTCATTACGGAAAGTCCGATTGGAACGGTGTTGAGTTCTCCGTGATCGATACGGGCGGGTATGTGGAAGGGTCGGATGATATCTTTGAAGAAGAGATCCGCCGGCAGGTGGAACTTGCCATCGGTGAATCCGATGTGATCCTTTTTATGGTCGATGTAAAAGACGGCTTGACCGGCATGGATGGGGACGTATCTTCCATGCTGCGGAAAAGCAGGAAAAAAGTGTTCCTGGTGGCCAATAAAGTAGATAATACCTACCGGACTTTTGACATCAATGAGTTTTACGAGCTGGGCCTCGGCCAGGTTTATGGGATTTCTTCCATTAACGGCAGCGGCACTGGCGAATTGCTGGATGATGTCGTCAAAGAATTTAAGGATACGATTGCCGCTGATATTCCTGACCTGCCGAGGATCGCGGTAGTCGGCCGCCCCAATGTGGGCAAGTCATCTCTGATCAACGCGCTGCTTGGCGTGGAAAGGCACATTGTCACTCCCATCGCCGGAACTACCCGTGATACCATCTTTACCCCCTACAACTCGTTCGGATTTGAATTTCTCCTGGTTGATACTGCAGGTTTGCGGAAGAAAGGGAAAGTAACGGAAAATATCGAATTCTATTCGGTCATGCGGGCTGTACGGGCCATTGAGCAGAGTGATGTCTGCCTGCTGATGATCGACGCGGGTGATGGTTTGGAAGGACAGGACCTGAATATCCTCAGCCTCATCGAAAAGAACCATAAAGGGGTGGTCATCCTGATCAATAAATGGGACCTGGCAGAGAAAGCAAATAATACCATGCGCGACATGGAAACTTACATAAAATCGCGCACAGCGCCTTTTACCGATATTCCCATCGTATTCACATCCGTGCTGAACAAACAACGCATTTTCAAAGCGATGGAATGGGCAAGGCAGGTTTATGAGAATAAAAACCGGCAGGTGCCAACATCCAAACTTAATGAATTGCTGCTTCCGATCATCGAAGCCACACCTCCGCCGCAGACCAAGGGCAAGTACGTTAAAATCAAGTACATCACCCAACTGAAGACACACTATCCAACCTTTGCCTTTTTCTGCAATATGCCCCAGTATATCAAAGAACCATATGCACGTTTCCTGGAAAATAAGCTGCGGGAAAATTTCGATTTCACCGGTGTGCCGATACAGATCTTTTTCAGGCAAAAATAACAGGAGATGGTCACATCAGACACACCCGATACCGATAATGTCCGTGTAGACAAATGGTTATGGGCAGTAAGGGTTTATAAAACGCGGAGCCTGGCCACGGAAGCCTGCAAAGCAGGAAGGGTCAGGATCGGCGGGCACATCGTTAAACCGTCACGGGAAATCCGCATTAAAGATGAGATTTCCATCCACCTGGGAATTTATACCAGGACCGTCAGGGTCATCGCCTTGCTCCACAATAGGGTGTCGGCAGCGCTGGTGCCTGGTTTCCTCGAGGATATTACCCCCCAGGCAGAATACGATAAGTTGAAGGTTCAGCAGGAGATGAAACCGGAGTTCCGCCCCAGGGGGGTTGGACGACCGACAAAAAAACACCGCCGGCTGATCGACCGGCTAAAAAATACGAAAGACTTTAGTTAATATTTTATGAAAAAGCTCTTCTATCCAATCCTTTTCTCCGCTCTCCTGATTCTGATCGCACAATTGGTCTTCGGACAGGCCAATCAGAACAAACTGGCAGGCAAAACTTTCCGCATCGCCTTTTATAATGTTGAAAACCTCTATGATACTATTGACGATCCGCTTATCAATGATGCCGATTTTTTACCGGGAGCCAGGATTCCCTGGACAAGTGAGCGTTACGAGGTAAAACTCAGCCGGCTGGCAGATGTCATTCATGCTCTTTCCCAGCCACAGCCGGTTGCCGTCATGGGTTTATGTGAGGTTGAAAATAAAATGGTCCTTGAGGACCTGGTCCGCTCCCCGCGCATCATCCCCTATCGTTTCCAGGTCATTCATCGCGATAGTCCTGATGAAAGAGGGATTGATAATGCCATGATCTATGATCCGGATCAGTTCCAGCCTTTGAATGTCCTCAGCATCCCGGTGACTTTCCCTTTTCAACCGGAAGACCGCACCAGGAATATCCTCTATGTTAGAGGATTAAGCAGTAAGATAAAGAATGACACCCTGCATATCTTTGTCAACCATTGGCCATCCCGGTCGGAAGGAAAAGAAATGAGCGAACCGAAGCGGATCATGGCTGCCGAAACCCTGAAAGCCCTAACCGATTCTATATTCAGCCGAAATCCCAATGCGCTTATTGTGATTATGGGTGATTTCAACGATGAACCTGTTGATAAAAGCATCACAGAAGGATTGAAAGTTAGACCGTCTACAGAAATGCCGGCCAATAAAGGGCTATATAACCTGATGGATCCGCTTTACCGGCAAGGAAAGGGAACTTTGTATTATAAAGATTGGGATCTGTTTGACCAGGTAATCATCAGCGGCAGTTTCTGGAATAAGGAAAAAGGGGTAATCTTTTACGACCGCGAAGGGAGGATCTTTGAACCCGAATGGCTGATGTTTAAGACAGATGACGGGACATTACGTCCAAACCGCACTGCTGCTAAAGAATACTACGGTGGCTACAGCGATCATCTCCCTGTTTATATAGACTTTATACTGAAAAAATAAGTCATTGGTCACTTTAAGACAACTTACTGCTCTTTATCGTAATCGATTTCTTTAACCAACTTGCCGCTTTCATCCCAGAACTTCCAGGTACCAACCCGGGTTCCTTTATCGTACTTCCCTTGATAATGCTTGCTGCCGTTTTCATGCCAGGTCTTTCTTAATCCGTCATCCTTCCCCTCGTAGAAATACCCCTCGCTCCACTTTTTCCCATCCTCCCGCCAGTAAACCCATTTGCCATGCTTCTTGTTGTCCTGGTTATAAAACCCATCCATTTTCTTCTGACCATTCTGGTAATAAAAAATTTCCTTGGCCATATAGCTGTTCTCAGGACCCGGTGTATAATACTGGACTCTTTTAGGTTTCCCATCCGGGTATGTTTCGGTAATTCTTTCCTGCAATTTCTGGCCACAGGAGGCCAGGAACACGACGATAAAAAAGAAAAAGACTTTCCTCATGCTTTCAGCTAATTATCGGTTAAATTTCAACCGCATACCCCTGACAGATTCATCAAAATGACTTTCAAGAAGTTGCGGCTCCGCCTCATACACTAAATTTCCATTGACAAAAGTATGGGTTATTTTTGAACTAAACGCATGCCCTTCAAAAGGAGACCAGCCACATTTATAAAAGATATTGGAAGGATTGACCTCCCAGGGCTGGTCAGGATCGATAAGGGCCAGGTCGGCCCAATAACCTTCCCGGATGAAACCACGCCGGTCGACCTTGAAACAAACTGCCGGGGCATGGCACATTTTTTCGACCACCTTTTCCAGGCTTATCCGACCCTGCTGGTAAAAATCCAGCATCGCCGGCAGGGAATGCTGGACCAGTGGTCCACCTGAAGGCGCTTTTAAATAAATGTTTGCTTTTTCTTCCAGGGTGTGGGGGGCATGATCGGTCGCTATCACGTCAAGCTTATCTTCCAAAAGGGCTTTCCATAATGTTCCGCGGTCATGGGCCGACTTGATGGCCGGGTTCCATTTGATCCGGTTGCCCAGGGTCAGGTAATCGTTATCGGAAAACCACAGGTGATGGACACAAACCTCTGCCGTTATCTTTTTGTCAGCAAGCGGACGGTCGTTGCTGAAAAGGGCCATTTCATGAGCCGTCGACAAATGAAGCACATGCAGCCGTGTATTATATTTTTTGGCTAACTGTATCGCCAGGGATGTAGACCTGTAACAGGCTTCCTCACTGCGGATAAGCGGGTGGGCGAATAGCGGCACATCCTCGCCGTAAAGCTCCCGGAAGTGCTCCATATTGCTCCTGATTGTAGTCTCGTCTTCACAATGGACCGCTATCAGGAATTTTACCTTACTGAAAATATTGTCCAGAGTTTCGGGATTTTCGACCAGCATATTGCCGGTTGAAGCGCCCATAAAAAGCTTAAGCCCGCAGACATTTAACGGATCGGTCTTAAGGATTTCATCAAGGTTATCGTTCGACGCTCCGATGTAAAAGGAATAGTTTGCGAGCGATTTTTCTGCCCCCAGGCTGTACTTCTGTTCCAGCAATTCCTGGGTGAGGGTTTGTGGAATCGTATTAGGCATATCCATAAAAGAGGTCACACCCCCTGCAACGGCGGCGCGGCTTTCGGTAAAAATCTCACCTTTGTGGGTAAGGCCTGGCTCGCGGAAATGGACCTGGTCGTCGATCACGCCAGGTATAAGGAATTTTCCCCCTGTATCCAGGGATGGCATCCCTTTGAATTCCTCATGATAACCTTCAGTTACTTCATCCCTGATCACCTTATGGATCATTCCATCCCTGATAATCAGACTGCCATGAAATATTTCACCCTCATTTACAATCCGGGCATTATGTATATAGTAATTCCCTGGCATAAGGTTTATTGTTAGATGGAAAAATCAACATTGATCAAATAGGGGCTTTCCCTATTTGCGGTGGATTTTCCTGATATTTCTGCATCGCAGGCTGATGACGCCAAGCACGGCTTCCTTGAAGATCCCGGAACTCATCTTCGACTGGCCTTCTGTCCGGTCGGTAAAAATGATGGGCTCCTCATAAATCTTGAATCCGAGCTTCCAGGCAGTATATTTCATTTCAATCTGAAAAGCATAACCGATAAACCGGATACGGTCAAGGTTAATAGTGTCCAGCACTTTCCTGGTATAACAAACAAAGCCTGCTGTAGTATCACGCACCTTCATACGGGTTATAAAGCGCACATAGGCCGAGGCGTAATATGACATCAATATCCTTCCCATCGGCCAGTTCACCACATTCACACCCCGGATATACCTGGACCCGACCACAAGGTCAGCGCCTTGCGAGGCACAGGAATCATACAATTTCAGCAAATCGGCAGGGTTATGGGAAAAATCGGCATCCATTTCAAAGATATATTCATACCCTTTTGCCAGTGCCCATTTAAAACCGTGAATGTAAGCTGTTCCCAGGCCAAGCTTTCCTTTTCTCTCTTCCATGAATAGCTTGTCAGGAAATTCTTTCATGAGCTTTCTGACAATATCAGCCGTCCCGTCAGGAGAATTATCCTCAACGATCAGCACATGAAAAACCTTCGGTAATGAGAAAACAAACCGGATGATCTTTTCAATATTCTCCTTCTCGTTATAAGTAGGGATGATGACTAAACTATCTGACACAGGTCAATACTTTTGGTGTATAAATCAGAATGTTGATGCAAATTAACAAATTATTTTACTCTGCCTGTAACGAATTAACAGAATGTTTTATTTGGATTAACGTATGATTACCAGTTTTTCACTGATCCGCATGTTATTTCCCGTCACTTCGAGGAAATAAATACCGGTATCCATATCACTGATATTCAGCTTTATTTGTGATCCCGGTGTAGCTCTTTCATCGGCCTGGAATACCAACTGCCCGATACGGTTATAAATTCTCAGGTTGACAGGGCCTTGAACTTTTTCATTGAGCTGGACCATAACCTGGCCTGCAGAAGGATTGGGATAAACCAAAGATGGTATAACCTGGTCGGTTTCGTCAACTGCGAGGGGCACACCAAGTGCCCAGCGGGCCATAAATTCCTGGTAGAAGAGATTGGCGATGGTGGCATCATGGATGATCAGGGTATTCTCATCGTTTTTATCATTAGCGCTGGCGCTCCAGTTATGGCTGCCAAGCAACACCTGCGGATCAGAATTGGTGTTAGACTGGTCGACGATCATTGATTTACTATGCAACAAACCCGACTCTCCGTACTCCTTGAAATTGCTTCCCAAAGCCGATATTAGCGTACCTGCAACCGTTTCGGAACAATCCGCCTGTTTGTTGACTATTACCCGGGTGTCTATCCCCGCAATCTTTTCATCACGCAATGCATAACCGATATCTGAACGGGTAATGAGCATAGTATTGACTTCAATATCACTATTTGAGGTTTGAATTGTTTCAATGATTTGCTGGTTTACCCCATCGGTTGGGCTAAAGTAACAATACACAGATTTTCCGTCAATGATAAACTCATGTGGTGTATCATCGATTTTATTGAAACCAAAACGGGAGTTCGTAAGGTTGGGATCAGGTCCGGAAGTTCCCCACATCTCATTAAATTCAAGGGTATAAGCTATGGCCAGGCTCTTATCCTGTATAACGACCACGTTATTGGCATCTGTATTAACATTGCCGGACGTCCAGTTGGTAGAACCAGTCCAGACGATCGGATCATTGGGATCACCGGAATAGGCATCCATCACGACAAACTTATTGTGCATAATGCCCCAGTCAACGCCTGCCGGGCTGGCAATCTTGCGGATACTTGCATTAAGGCTTTCAATGCCCTGGTTAGCGGTACTGCCATCGACCACTATACGGATTTGAACTCCCCGGTTATACGCATTGTTCACAGCTGATGCAATATTGGAAATGCCGTCCATGCCAAAATTGTAAATGGCAATATCAAGCGTCTGTTTAGTCCTGTTTATATAATTGATGACGGTATCATCGACCGCATTGTCCAGTTGAATGGCATTAGTCCCGGTTGATACCGAATTATCAACTGTAGAAGTGAAATATACTTTCATATCCCCGGTTGAAACCGAAGTGGTAACGACTGCGCGTACTCCGGAGAAAGCTGTATCTGATCCTTTGACTGAAAACGCTTTGACATAAAATAATGTAGAAGGGGTTGCTCCGCCAAGGGTAACAGTATGGTTTGTATCAGCCGGTCCGGGCCCGGTAAGGACACCGAGTTCAAAGGCAGTCGTATTACCATAAAGCATCTGGCTTGTTCCTGCCAGGTTTGTTTTCCAATACAATGAAAAACCTGCTGTAGTCAGCCCCATCACTTCCAAAGAAGAAGCCATGGCAATTTGTTCTCCCAGGATAATATCATCCGTATTCCTAAGCAATAGCTGGTAGCCCTCATTTGGATTACTATAATGAAACTGGCTCATAACACCGACCAGGTCAACTTCTGCCGTCGGGATTAACTGTCCCACTAAGTTGGAGGCTGTATTAATCCTGATCACTCCGGTTTCTCCGCCTGCGGTGATATTGTAATTGGTGTTGCCGCTGAAAGTTCCGCCGGCATTCACAAACTGGACCTGGTTGACCCTTACCAGCTCACCTTCCAAATCTTCACCAAAATCATCGATCACAATTAATTCCGGAACCGGCAAAGGATTACCGGAAGAAGTAACTGAATGGGCCGTTAAAGTCCCTATTTCAAGCAGTTGGTTGTAACTTTCAACTTTACCGGTAACCGTAACCAGGTCCCCGCGTTGAAAATAAGAAACATCGCCATCATAAATGCCGATGCCGGCCGTTTCATCCTGGATATATCGGATGACTCCTAATTCCAGTCCGTTTGTAACAACCCCGGTAACAGTAACAGTAGCGCCAACAGCATAAGTCCTTGCATCAGCAATATTATCCTGCGAAAAAGCACTGATTGCCAAAGCAACAAATGCCAAAAGGATGAGTAAAGATCTTTTCATACAAATTAAAAATTAAAAATTAAAATTCCCAAATCCATTAACCATGCTTCCATGCCTCCATGCTCAAAACGACACTTTCACCGACAAATTAAATCTTCTGCCCAAACCAAAGAATACTCCTGCGGATTGTGCATCGAAGGACTGTGTAGGCGAGCTGTATGTATCGTTGTTCTGGGCATCAGAAATATATTCCGTATTCAGTAAATTCAACACAGAACCCCTGAAATCGACATAAACTTTTTTTATCTTAAGCGTATATCCGGCATTGATGTCGATTAAAGCGTAATTCGGTATTTGCCATGATTCCTTTGGATTTCCATTTTCATCCAGGTAATTCGGGTTAATATCCGGAGAAAGGCTGATGGGATCGAATTCAGAGAAATAACGGGTAAAATAAGTTGCTGAGCCTGAAATGTAAAGGTCATTGATAATCTCCCACCGGATACCTCCTGAAAATTGGGTCTGTGCGGCATCACCGACATGAACACCTTTTGCATTAAAATAAATTGAATCAGCTATATGATTGTTGACGTAAACCCTGGCAGTATCTTCAGAAGTCCATATCCAGTTTCCAACCGACACCATCAGGTTATACGACAGTGACCTGGTGATATCATGATTAAATTCGGCTTCAATACCTATGTGCCTGGCATTCATCCCGTTGATATTGACCTGGTAAGTTGTCTCCTCGACCGGATCGACAAATGTTGATGTGCGGTCAGCGGGTTTGTTCTTCCAGAGGGTAAGATAGCCGTTCACATCCAGGGAAATCTTCTTGCTGTAATAGCTGTAACCCAATTCAAATGCCGTCACATTTTCATTTTCCGGATTACTGAATTCCACATTGTCATAATAAAAGACATTGTTAAACCGGGGTGATTTCGATAAGTAGCCCAGGTTCATAAAAAGATTCGACCGTTCGCTCAGGTTATAATTCACTCCGCCTTTTAAGGTAAATCCGGGAAACCATCTCCATGGCGTCTGGTTAACTTTTAATCCTTTTGAATAGCGTGTATACATTTGTCCTGAATAAATAACCGAGTCACTATATCCGATGAGAAGGGCAGTATCCCCAACCTGGAGCTCTTTTGGAATGTAATAATCGACACGCTTATAGCCATTGTATGAACCGGAAAGGTTGGCAAAAGCCGACCAGTTCCCGCTGCGCCATTTCACCAGCCCGAACATGCCTCCCCAACGAACAAGGCCATCATCACTGTACTGGATATTATCGCCCTCTTTTCTGATTATATCTCCCCTGTTCTGATTGGAATTATCAAGGAAATAATCCCCGCCCAGCAGGTCATGAACGATCATATAATGTTTGCCCTTGTATGTTCTTAAGTCGATACCGCCGGAAAATTCCCAAAGCTCATTGATCCGGTAATTAAAGGTAGACAAGAATCCATACCAGTAATGGTCATTCACACTGCTTCGCAATATACCCCGCGATCTTCCGTCTTCGGAATAGTGATTCAGATCATAAATCCCTTGAAAATTGATCTGTCCGGTCGAATCAACGATAGGAAAGGTAGAACTGCTGGGGGTTCCGTATTTATCAGATTTTGCAGGTCCTGTACCACCGCCTTTTCCAAGCGAAACATAAAAAATATTTGATAAATAAACCCTTTCACTGATATTCCAGAAATCACGCAGGCTGATCAGGGGTTTGTGATAATAATTCATCCGTTCGGAAAGCAGTTCCCTGTCTTCTCCCTCACGCTGCAGGTAGCCCCAGTTCTCGTTGAATTTGAACCCGTGGGAAGCCTGCATGCCGGCAGTATCTACACCCTGTTCGGCTGCATATGACTTATCAAAGAAGGCAATAGATTTTTTGTAAGACCGCTGGCCGTGTTTTTGCGGGGCTCCCATGGCAGACAGGCTAACTAAGTGTCTACCCAGTTTTTTATCAATGCGAGCGAAATAGAACCAGCCCTCGGTCCAGGTTCCATCCACCCAGCCGTCACCTCTTTTATATGAACCGGCGAGTGTAATCCCCCATCCGTTTTTAAGCTGGCCGCTGTTCCAGCCGAGACTGGTCCGCAGAAAAGCGTCACTACCGTATTCCTGTTTCACGGAAAACCGGGCCTTGTCTTCAATTCCCTTGATGATGATGTTCACAGTACCTCCAACGGAAGGGATGACCAGCTTTGATGCTCCGAGCCCTCGTTGAACCTGTATATTGCGTGTTACAGCATCAAGGCCGAACCAGTTAGACCAGTAAACCCAGCCGTTTTCCATATCGTTGACCGGGATTCCATCCACCATCACGGCAATATTGCGCTGGTTAAAACCGCGGATGTTCATCCGTGCATCGCCATCACCTCCACCCTGTTGGGTGGCATAAACACCGGGGGTGCGGGTCAGCAGCATGGGTATATCCTGAGAAGCAAGTTCTTCCTCAATCTTTAAAGGTGAGATGGTAGTGAATGCCACGGGTGTTTCACGGGTCTGCGCCAGGTCCGCTACAACTTCAACCTCCGATAGGGTTATATTTTTCAAACTGATATTCAGGTTCATCGTCGGAGCGTTCACCACGATCCGGCTCGTATGGTTGACATAACCGACATAAGAAACCTGCAGTTCGTAGGTTCCGTAAGACAACTCGAGCCGGTATGATCCGTCGGATCCGGTAACAGTGCCTTTGCCGGCAGCATAGACAACATTCACACCAATCAGTAATTCACCATTGCCCGCATCTTTAATGGTCCCTTTCACCACGCCGGTCTGGGCCATTAAACCAATCGGGGTGGTCAGCAGCATGAAAATCAGAAATTTCTTTCCTTCCCGGAACACCCTTGACCAGGTTGCTACTTCTTTTTTCAACATAGGACACCCGATCAATAAACCATTAACTTCCTGGCGGCAGACCTGTTTTCCCTGTCGAACACCCTGACAATATAAACCCCATTGCCCAGACCGAAAGGTAATGCATAGCTTGCCTTGTGGCCGGTAACAAGCTTTTCATCAATCAAAGTGCCGAATAAACTTATAAGCTGAATTCGGGTCATTTCCACATCGCTGCTGACAGAAATCTTATCTGAAGTAACCGGATTTGGATACAGTGTTGCGCTAATTTCACCCGGTCGTTCATTGATAGCTGAAGACTTGCAATCACAACGGTGAAATCCGAGGCTATCGAAAGTGTCATTGGGCAAAGAATCATATTCCAAAAGTGCATTAAAACTATTGGGGCCGTAAAGGTTCATCACATCACGGTTAATCCCGACCTTCACACTGGATTTGCGCACAAGGGTCTGGTCTTTGGTCAGGTAATTGCCCTGTCCATCGGCATAAGGCGGGTTATCATCCCAGGCGCCAACCGGATCTGTGGTCCCCTGCCAGTTTAAAGGACGCACACCTATTTCGCCGAAAATATCAATATCTGTCCAGGTGCCTGTCAAAAAATGCTGCAATGAAACCGCATCATCGCCATTCCAGAAAACCACCCGGCAACCAGGGGTTCCCTCATCATAGTCAGCGGGTGCCATATAGTTTGCCCTTTGTTTCAATCCTATGTCAATCATGGTATCCTGACCCGGGAAATTCGTATCCTGGATCATCACAATCACACCATAAGACGGGATCGTACCGGTCAGGGGCAGGACATATCTTGAATCCTGGTCTGCCGTCTCATCACCGTTGGACCACCTGATCAACCGGTAGGCAATAAGATCGATCGGATCGGGCGTAGGATTGTAAATTTCAACAGACTTATTATTACTCCAGCCTTCCACATACTCTGAAATGATCAGGTCAGAGCAATCGGCCTGAGCCATTAACATGCTGGAAAATAGCGAGATGAATGAAAAGAGTATTAATTTCTTCATGGTATCGTTTTTAATATTTCTAATTTGACAAATGTAATATTCCTTCATGATTTTTCAGGAAGAAATACTCTGCATCAGAGTTGATAACATCAATTTAAAATTCGTATAAATTAGGGTGGAGAATTGATGTCCGGGGGGGTGGGATTCCAGTTTGCAAAAATCCTGATTCTCTTATAAATTGTTCATTAAATTTCAAGCTAAGGTAGCTAACGTTATGCAGATTTGCGATGGCGGGGCGTTTTATTGAATATCAATTATTTTGAAATAGCTCAGGTAAATTTAAGGAAATTTCTACACCTTCTTCACACGGATGGCATTCATCCCTTTAAAACCCCGCTCGAGCTCAAAAGTAACTGCATCGTTTTCATTAACTTCATCCAGCAAACCGCTGATGTGAAAAAAATATTTCTCCTGGGTCTCGGGTTCTTTAATGAAACCAAAGCCTTTTTTATCATCGAAAAATTCAACTCTGCCCGTCCGTACTGTCACAGCTTCCTCCTTTTCCCTTTTGGGGACGCTGACTTCTATATTATCTGCAATGACCTTCGTTTTCTTCGCCGGATCTGGTGATGTATCGGTGATGTTTCCATTTTCATCGACGTAAGCAATCATGCTTTCAAATCCACCGCCTAGTGAGTTTGACTTACGTTCTTCTTTTTTTTGTTGCTTCTCCAGTCGTTTCTTTAAACGTTTTTTCTCTTTTTCCTGTTTGTTAAAAGTAACTTGCGATTTCGCCATTCAAGGTTTGATTTAAATTTATGTCAAAGATACGATAATAATCCAACCGCACCCCCTTATTAGAGGTTGTATCATAAGTTCAAAGGGGATGCGGTCAGTTATAAATTATTTTTTACTATTTATATTTTTTCCTGTTTAATAAGAATACCGGAACTATGAATATGAGCAAGATTATTACTCCGATTATTATTACTCCTAAATCCATTTTTCTGTTTGTTTTTATTGTAAGACATCAAATACGACAAGATATAGCAATGAATTGTCAGCTAAGTCCTTTGTCGACATAAATGAAATTGCTTTGCTTCAGGAGCAAAGCGTCCTGAGAAAAATATGGATTACCAGAAGTAATGGAAAGGATATATAATGTCAGTTTGCTGAAACCGGACTATAATATTGCCAGTGTAGAAAATGTATTTTGAAAAAGTAATTTCATGGAATAATTCCACCTCCTTAAAACAAGCTGAAAATTTATTCAGATAATTTTTAAGAATTGAATAAGGAAGGTCAGGAAAACCATTTATATTTTTTGTATTAACTGCAGGACTGTACAAGTTAGCAGAAAATAATAAAAAGTAGCTTTCATCTTCAGTTAGAGGATCTTTATAGAAGGTCGCATTTGAAGTTAAAATACTGGTGCTGTATAAACTCATTATGAAGCTATACAGAACCAACACATGAAACAGCCCGGATAATTTTAAGATCTTTCTCACGATGCAAAGGTAATACGTTTTATAAGAATTTGAATCGGGTTAATAACAGGTGAAGCCTTTTATAATGAAACTCAAGTTTCTTTTAATTGTAGTTAAGCCATCTTCAACTTGGACATCATGACTAGGTTAATGTCCAAGCTTAGCTACTTTCGGTTAGTCCGATAAAAAAGAGGGGATCAGGCTGGCGCAAATCGAAGGCTTAACTTATTGTGTGTCGTTTCTCTTATACTTATGGTTTTAGCCAATTACTTTGTGGTTTCACAATAAGCCGTGCATTATTGTATGCCATTTTCAACGTCAGGCAGGTACGGGCAGTATAGGTCTTGTCATTTAACCTATGAACTACTAACGCTAAGTCGGGATTTGGAGAACCTGAAGTTAGGCATAAAGGAAGAAGAAGTTGAATTTTGCCATCATAGTATTGAGAAACAGCAATTTGATAATTTGTTCTAACTCTTTTTTTTACATCCTCAATTGCCCCAGTCACCTGTCTGCGTAATTCTGCATCGTCGGCTTTTTGCAGATGGGAAGGAAAACGGTCAATGTTGTCTTTGATTATATGGTCTATATCGGGAATTAGCTCACATTTAGGGTTGAATATTAACAGTTCTGGCTTTTCGAAAAAGTTTGCAATGTCTGGCAGGTTATGAGAAAAGTGCCTCAAAACATTGTTATCACTCTTTTTTAAAAACGCTTTGAAACAATATGGGGTATTAAATCCTGGTCTTGGATTTTTGTATTTTTCGAAAAAAGCAAAAATATCCTCAAGATTGTTTGTAATGAGTCCAGTGTTGAAGCAAGCAAAATTGTTATCTTGTGTGAAAACAACTTTTTTTTCCTGCTGCAATTTCCTGAATGTAAATTCAAGATAATTTTTGAGAATAGAATAGGATTTAGTCTGAGAATCTGAGAAGTCCCATTCTTCTCTGTCTGTAAGTGTTTCGGCTAAAAACCGAATACTGTCGTTATAATTTGGGAATAGCGCGAACTTGAATAGTTCAGAATTGAAGGTAGCCATATTGATTTATTTTTAAAATTCAATTATATATGTTGAAAAAAATAAGAGCCGTCAACTTTATCAGGACGGCTCTTTTTATCTAATCTTCGTTTTATCTTTTTGTCTTGCAGTTAGACCTGCAACCGTCTTTATGTAACAATATGTGGCGCAAATATACGTAAGTTTTAAGTAAATGATACGATAAACGGAAAAATTTTTATTGTCGTCAGTGTATATTCCAAAATTAATTGTCCTCCCATTCAAGTTTAATGGCCTTTCTTTGAAAGCTCCCCCAAAAATTACCCGGAACATAACCGGAAATCCATTCCATACGGTAAAAGGCAATCAGCCTTAACTCCAGTATCCAAAGAAACAAAACTCAATCCCCAAAGAACCGGTTATAACTACCTTCGGTTCTTCCACTTATAAAGCGGGGCAGGCTGTGCAATAGGGGGTTTACTATTTCATGTCAAGGCAAGACAGGCTGTACAATGGATGGAACGAATGCTTGGTTGTTATGGGCAATGGTTCTTTGTCGTATTTGGTTAAAAGATTAGTTTTGTTAACCTTATGCAGCTATTAAAAGAGGTTCGGTTAACAAATCAAATTCTAAATCTTCAATTTTCTTTTCTAAATCTTCTTTCGATTCACATGTAAAAAAATGTTGATCAACTAAATGATAACGGTCAGAAAGATACTTAGAGGTATCCTCAATTTTTTTAATTGGTGATTTGCATATTGAATTATAATGCATTTTGGACTCTTCCAGATTGCCATCAGCGGCATAAGCATGTGTTACTAAAACCTGAAAAACAGGACGAGGATGCATTTCTTTATTAAATTGTGCAACAGCATCCTTGAACTTCCTTTTTTTAATATACGCATAAGATAATGCCGTGTTGTAATAGTTAAGTTGTTCAATATCTTTAATGTTTTCTACCCCGTGTTCCAGTTTACTGATAGCTTCATCAATTTTATTTAGCTTAATTAATAACATACAATGAACATGATTTAAAATCCAGTCTTCTTTGGATTGCGGATTGGGAACCTGAATTTGCTTTTCTAATTCATTCAAATTTTTCCCTATTTGGATGAGCAAAACAATTCGTGCTATTTTTGCAAAAAAATCATAAGGAAATTCATTAATAATCTTATCGAACATTGCTTTTGCTTCATCCATTCTTCCCATCTGTCGCAAGGTCTCCGCTTTCCCAGTTCGAGGAACCGCATCATTTTTAAAATCGCGAATGATTTCTTCATAAGCAGTCAATGCTTCTTCCAGTCTTCCCATTTGCCGCAAGGTCTCCGCTTTGCCAGTTCGAGGATATACTTCTTCTTTAAAATCGCGAATGGTTTCTTCGTATGCAGTCATTGCTTCTTCCAGTCTTCCCATTTGCCGCAAGGTCTCCGCTTTGCCATTTCGGGGATATACTTCATCTTTAAAATCGCATATGGTTTCTTCATATGCGTTCAATGCTTCATCTAGCCTTCCAATTTGCCGCAAGGTCTCCGCTTTGCCATTTCGAGGTACTACATCATTTTTAAAATCGCGAATGGTTTCTTCATATTCAGTCAATGCTTCTTCCAGTCTTCCCATTTGCCGCAAGGTTTCCGCTTTGCCATTTCGGGGATATACTTCTTCTTTAAAATCGCGTATGGTTTCTTCATATTCAGTCAATGCTTCTTTCAGCCTTCCCATTTGCCGCAAGGTCTCTGCTTTGCCAGTTCGAGGTACTGCATCATTTTTAAAATCGCGAATGATCTCTTCATATTTTATTATAGCATCTTCTAATTGTCCTTTAGCGCGAAAATTTTCTGCAATGATACAATATGGAACAGAATCTACTGGGAATAAGTCAATTGCTTTTTGTGCAATACAATCAGACATTATAATCAGATTTGCCTTTTGAAAACAATCAGCAATATCGCTTAATGACTTACATAAATGTTCTGGTTCACTATGTAAATTCTGATGCTCGATTAACTTAAGGATTGCATCTTCGGCACTTTCGATGTTTCTTTCATTGATTCTTTCTTTAATCCATGCAACCTGTTCATTTATATTAATTTCTTTGAAAAATCTTGATAGAAGAATGGTTTTGATTCTTTTACCTCTTTTCCCTTCCTTAATACTTTTGCTTTTCCCTTTAAAATTATCTATTAAAGTATTGAATCTTACAACAAAATTTTCCTTTCCTACCGCGTCATACTTCTTGTCTTCATTTTTTATTTCTTCCAAATTAACTTTATCTACTTCTTCCTGTATTATAGAAAGAGCATTATAAACCATTTGTTTTAAAGTTGCAAGGAAAACCGCAGGTTGCCCGATTTTTAATTCTTTTAATTTATCAGCGTGAATGACAATTGCATTGTCAATGGTTTGGTCGTCGTTATAAAGTAGTGCTAAAACGAAATCGGAAAAAATTCCACGATCAGTGAATTCTTTATCGAGTACTTCTATAATTAAATCCGTCTGATTTCCTTGATTAATAATAGTTTTTTTCCATGTATCCCGCACGGCTATAATGATTTTATTGGCATGAGATAGGTCCTTATACCATTTAGCAAGGAGTTTATCACCAATATTCTCAGCGATTTGAAATGCGGAATCAGCGTCAAATTCAGCAGGGACTTTTGTTGCAAAAATCCTGTTACGAAGAAAAGTTTTAACTTCATTTTTTGATATAAGGCACGCCAATAACATTTCCATCGCTTCTCTCCTTAAATCATAGCTTAATGATTTATCCATTCCCATAAGGAACATGTTGAGAGCATTGTGCTTTTCTGCATCGTTGTTTAGTTCACTATATAGGCGTTCTGTCTCCCATTCGATATTGTTATAATGGGTGATCTCAGGTTTAGCTAATGTGAAACTGTTTAAGTCGAAATGATTAATCGGCATAGAATGGTAACCATTATCACCTGATCTCTCAAGAATAAAATATTCATCCTCTTTTTTAAAGATCGCTCTTTCGACTGCTCCTGCTATATATGCTTCTGTAATCATATTTTAAAATCTGTTTACTTTACCCGGACATTTTTCCTCAATTGCTTTAACAAAAATTTTATCTTTACTATTATTTTTTGGTGCAGGAACAAAAATAGATTTGACGGCTAAATTAGTGAGTTTCTTATAAATATGCACCTCAATAAATTCATCTGTATCTTTATCTTCTTTACTTGAAAGAACCATTTCGTTAAAATCTTCCTCTTGGTTGCCTAAAGCTAATTTCGAATGAAGTTTTGCGCCTGCAAGCTTAAATTTATCGTGCCATGTGGAGCGGTACCCAGCAGGAATATTTAACGTTTCAAAATTGATTTTATGAGTTTTTACGAAATTAAATGAATTCTCTTCTAGTGTAGAAGAACGGGATTTTATTGAGTCTTCATTGAATATAACTCTACAATTACCATAAGATTCAATTCCTTTGTCATTTAACGTCAAAGCAGCAAAATTAATATCTCTACCGTAAGTTCCGTAAAATAAACTGTCAATAGTAGTACGTTTTCGGTCGTTAAACAGATTAGCAACATCTCGTAGCCCTTCCTCCACTGCACGTTGATAGGATTTGTATGCTCCTGTTAGGACAATCCATTTGTAAAGCGTTTGCAAAGACATGTTTTTAATTACCTTGACATTGGTATTAAAGTAATCTTCAAATCTATTTAGTGCATCTTCCGTCCCATGCTTAATAGTGTAATTTCTTGCATCGTCATATCTCCTTTGAAGTGCATTTAATTCAATTTCAGTCATTACAATATTGACATTGGGTGCACCTAAATCATAACCGCAATATTCACAATTAGTTAGATTTATTTGAGATTGAAGATGATTACAATCCGGACAATAAAGAATATTTCCTTTTATAGGCATAATTTCAAATTGAAAAAGTTTATTAATATCCAATGTTCTTGTTTATAATCCACTTAACAATTTCAAGAAACCAGTTATAGAATTTATAAGATTTCGAATTAACTCAATCGCTTAAATACTTATCTACAACCATCTCCTACCCGCCATCCAAGCAGTCCATGACACATACTATCAGGCAGGTAGATAGGCGATCAAGCGTAGCATTTTATGAAAGATCCATTATTTTGAAATAACTCACGTAAAGTTAAGGAAATTCCGGCGTTTTATTTCTTTATGTAACTAAAACAGATTACCCGGCTCCTTTCATTGGAAATCTTGGCAGATATGAATCACTAAACCTCATGCTAAATCTTCTTTAGCCGCCCGTCCCCTTCAGCAACCTATACGCATCCCCCAAACTCCAATCATTCCGGAATGTAAGCGACAGCTGGGTTTCGTTTTCCTACAGACAGTAGGTTGTAGGAATAGATTATTTTATTACCTGAGCCAGGAGCGATTTCTTCTTTAAATTTCTCGAACTGTGATGAATTGTTAAAAGGAAGGCTTTTTTCTCTTTAAATTGAAAGATAATTCGATATTGGCCTAAGATAAATTCCCTTATTTCAGGATCATAACCAGCTTCAGGAACCATTCTTGCTGCCTTTGGACTGTGCTCAATCCTTTTTATCTCCAGCCAAATCTTTTTTGCCATTAGTGAGGCAAAATGCTCTGAATCTTTTGCTATAAATTCAATAATATTTTTGTAATCTTCGTAAGCTTTATATGTCCATATTATTTCAGCCATTTCTCCATCTTTTTCTCAACTTCTTTTTCGGCATACACTCTTCCTGCTTCTACATCGGCTAATCCTTGTTCAATTTTGCTTAATAGGACAAGCTCTTCAATAATATCATCTATGCTAAATCTTTCAGGCATTTTATTAATCACCTGGATTAGCTTTTCCTTTGTTATCATTTTCTGATTGTTTTTCGTAAAGATAGTGAAAATGTCATATTTAAATTGCACCAAATCTGAAAATTCTTTGGTTTCATTCCAGGTCCTTTATCCGTTCATCCCCCGCATCAACCGTATTGCATCCCCCACACTCCTGACATTCCTGAATGTGAGCGACAGCCGGGTCTCATTTTCTTTCATCCGGCAGATGGATGGATTGGCCTGCACAAAACGTAGCATGGCCGCGAAGTCTTCGGATTGATAATAAGGGGAATCCTGGTTACTAATAAAATAGCCGATGAATCGCTCGTTCTTCAGAACGATCTTCTCAAATCCGGCCTTTTTCGCCAGCCAGCGCAAACGGATGGTGTTGAACAGCTCTTCTGTCTGCCTCGGCACGGGACCGAAGCGGTCAATTATCCGCTCCCGGCATTTTACCAGCGCCTCCTCGGTTTCCATGCTGTCGAGCTCTTTATAAATGATGAGCCTTTCGGTGGTATTCGTGATATAATCGCCCGGGATCAGGATCTCCAAGTCGGTCTCGATCTGGCAGTCTTTCACAAAAGGCCTGGGCTTATCATCTTTGAAAAGCTCGCTGAATTCAGTCTCTTTTAGTTCCTGTAAGGCCTCGTCGAGGATTTTATGGTACATCTCAAAGCCGATCTCGGAGATAAACCCGCTCTGCTCCGCGCCCAGGATGTTGCCCGCCCCGCGGATATCCAGGTCGCGCATGGCGATGTTGAACCCGCTGCCGAGGTCCGAAAATTCTTCGATAGCCTTGAGCCGTTTGCGTGCTTCGTCGGTCAGCACGGAAACCGGCGGCGACAAAAGGTAGCAGAAAGCTTTCCTGTCGGAACGCCCCACCCTGCCGCGCAACTGGTGCAGGTCGCTGAGGCCGAAGTGATGCGCGTCGTTGATAATGATCGTATTGACGTTCGGGATATCGAGGCCTGATTCGATAATGGACGTGGCCAGCAATACATCATATACCCCATCGATGAAATCGAGCATCACATTCTCAAGATGCGATCCGTCCATCTGGCCATGGGCCACGCCAATCGTGATGTTGGGCAAAAATCTCAAAAGCATGCGCTCTACATCATGGATGTTCATGACCCGGTTATGCACAAAAAACACCTGTCCTCCACGCGATACTTCGTAAAGGATAGCTTCACGGATCACTTCCTCGCTGAATGGACGCACCTCGGTCTGGATTGGATAGCGGTTTGGCGGCGGAGTGTTGATGATCGAGAGGTCACGGGCGCCCATCAGGGAAAACTGCAAAGTCCGCGGGATGGGAGTAGCCGTAAGGGTAAGCGTGTCAACATTAACCCGCATTTGTTTGAGCTTTTCCTTAGCTCCGACGCCGAACTTCTGCTCCTCATCGATGATCAGCAGGCCGAGATCCTTGAATTTGACATCCTGGCTGATCAGGCGGTGCGTGCCGATCAGGATATCCAGTTTCCCCTCCGCTATCCTTTTCAGGGTTTCTTTTTGCTTCTGCTGGCTCTTAAACCTGTTGATGTAATCGACAGAGCAGGGAAAATCCTTCAGCCTTTCGCGGAATGTCTTGTAATGCTGCAAAGCGAGGATGGTTGTAGGAACCAGCACGGCGACCTGCTTGCTGTCGGTAACCGCTTTGAAAGCAGCGCGGATCGCAATCTCGGTCTTGCCAAACCCCACATCCCCGCAGATCAGGCGGTCCATCGGGAACGTCTTCTCCATGTCGGCCTTGACATCAGCGGTGGATTTTTCCTGGTCAGGCGTATCTTCATAAATAAAAGAAGCTTCCAACTCAGTCTGCAGATAAGTATCAGGTAAAAACGGGAATCCTTCAGCACTTTTCCGTTGGGCATAAAGCTGGATAAGCTCCTTGGCAATGTCTTTGACCCGGTTCTTGGTCTTGATTTTCAACCGGTTCCATGCGCCCGACCCCAGCCGGTCCATCTTCGGCTCTGTCCCTTCCTTGCCGATATATTTGGATATCCGGTGAAGGGAATGGATGCTGATATACAACAGGTCGCTGTTCTTATAAATGATCCTGATGGCCTCCTGCTGCCTGCCGTTGACATCGATCTTTTCCAGCCCGTCGTAACGGCCGATGCCATGGTCGATGTGCGTGACGTAATCCCCGGGGCTCAGGTTGTAAAGCTCTTTGAGGGTAATGGCCTCCCGGCTGCTGTAGCTGTCTTTGAGGTAGAACTTGTGATAACGCTCGAAAATCTGGTGATCGGTGTAAAGCGCCAGATTCAGGTCCCGGTCAATAAATCCTTCATGTAAAGAAATATTCAGGGTGGAGAATTCGAAATTCCTTGGCTGTTGCCGGCTATGCATGAGGTCCTCGAAGATCGTATAGATCCTTTCGATCTGGCGGGGATTTTCCGAAAGGATATAATTGCTGATGCCTTCCTTTGAATTTTCCTCCAGGTTGGCGGTCAACAGGTCGAAGTTTTTATTGAAAGATGGCTGCGGGCGGATATCGAATTCGGGCTGGAGTCCCGGTTCCAGGTACGGACGGCTGCCTGATTCGACAATAGCGTGTTCGAGCAATTGCCGCATGAATTCATCTGGCCCGACGAAGTGGTCTTTCAGGTTAGCGGGGTAAATGCCTGCGGTGTCAGCATCCAGCAATTTCTGCAATTTCTGCTGGTGCAGACTTACCAGGTCTTTAAGACCTGGTAAGTCTTGCACCCAGATCATTGCTCCCGCCGGCAGAAAAGAAAGGAACGACTCCCGTGATTCGACCTCCAGGCGCTCCGACAGGTCGGGCAGAATGGTAATCCGGTCCATTTTGTCGATGGATAATTGCGAGGCGGGATCGAATGACCGGATGGATTCCACTTCTTCCCCAAAAAACTCTACCCGGAAGGGATAGTCATGGGCGAAAGAAAAGACATCGAGGATACCGCCGCGGATGGAGAACTGGCCCGGCTCATAAACGAAATCCTCGCGGTCGAAACCATATTCATTGAGCATGTCAGCTACGAAATCAAGCGACACTTTCTCCCCTACCTTAAGCCTCAGCGTGTTTTTAGTGAGTACTTTTTTTCTTACCACCTTTTCGGTGAGGGCTTCGGTATAACTGACGATAATGGCTTTTTTCGGAGAAGATACAATCCGGCTCAGCACCTCCGACCGCATCAGCATATTGGTCCGGTCAGGCCTGTCGAACTCAAAATGACGCTTATAAACAGTCGGGAAAAACAGCGTATTCTTATGTTCATATGGCTGTCCCTTTTCCTGGAAGAGGGTTTCCAGGTCGTTATACAGGTAGGCGGCCGATTCGGCATCATTGAGGATCACCAGGTGGTTCCGCTGCAAATGGTGGAATACCGCGGCTTTAATAAGCGCGGGGGAAGAACCGGTCAGCCCTTTCAGGAAAATCCTGGGCGTGGATTGGTTCTTCAGCATGTCAACCATTTGCAGCACCTGCGGGGTGGCTGCGTATAATCTGATAAGTTCTTCTGTTTTCAAGCTACCTATTACCCGAACAGTTCCGCAAATGTATTATTTTTGCCTGAAGCATTGACGAATTCTACCTGATGAAAGTTTTCAAATTCGGCGGAGGCATCCTCTATTCAGCGGAAGCGGTGAAAAAGATACCCGCTATCATAGGTATGTTCCCCGGTGAGCCGCTCATCATCGTCGTTTCCGCATTTGGAAAAACCACCAATGCCATCGAAAAGCTTATTACCAGCCGTTTTAACGGGGAAAGACAAACCCGGGAGATTTCCGGGAAGATCATTGATTATCACCAGGAAATCCTTCAAGGACTGTTTCCTGACCCGGGCCATCCTGTTTATGCAGAAATACAGGTTTTATGGGATGAATTATATGAAATTATCCTCCGGGAACCACCGGCTTCCTATTCCGAATTCTACGACAAGATTATCTGTTATGGTGAATTACTTTCCAGCAAGATAGTAAGCCATGCCTTAATCAGCGCCGGATTGGAAAATAACTGGATTGATGTACGCCGCATCCTGAAAACCGATTCGGCTTTCCAGGAAGCATCCGTTGATTGGGAGGCCAGCCAGGCGAATGCCGGCAGGGAAATCATGCCATTGCTGGACAAGGGCGACGGAAAACGTCCCTTAGTCGTGACACAGGGTTTCATCGGCTCCGATCAACAGGGCCGGGGCACTTCCCTGGGCCGCGAAGGCTCCGATTATACGGCTTCGATCTTTGCCAGCCTGCTCGACGCTACTGAAGTGATCATCTGGAAAGATGTGCCCGGTATCCTGAATGCCGATCCCAAACATTTCCGCCAGACGATCAAACTCGACCAGATCTCCTATGCCGAAGCGACTGAACTGGCCTATTACGGGGCCAAGGTCATCCATCCGAAAACTGTCAAGCCGCTTCAAAACAAAGGGATTCCCCTGCAGGTCAGGTCATTCATCAACCCGAAGGTGCCCGGCACCCTGATCCACGCCGGCGCTGAGCTCGACACATCAATCCCCAGCTTTATCTTTAAATTCGACCAGGTTCTTATATCGGTTTCTACCCGTGATCTTTCGTTCATCAACGAGCAAGTGTTTAATGATGTCTTCGCCCTGCTTTCGCGTTTTTCGATCCACATGAACATCATCCAGAACTCCGCACTGACCCTGTCGTTCTGCATCGATGACCATCCGAATTTCCAGGACCTGATCCGGGAACTGCAGGAAAATTACGCCGCCAGGTATAACCAGGGGCTGGAACTGATCACCATCAGGCATTTCAATGAGAAAGCTGCAGAGCTTGTATTGCAGGGTAAACAAATACTGGTGGAGCAGCATAATCGGACCGTCGTACAATATGTGGTCAGATAGGGTCGGAAATTCAGGCAAATCTTCATACTTTTGCACCCTCGAACAATAAAAAAAATCTATCCCAATATGAAAGAATCCATTGTCATAGTTGCCGGCGGAGGCCCCGCGCCAGGCATCAACACGGTGATCAGCGCCATCGCAAAAGTATTTCTGAAAGACGGATACCGGGTTATCGGGGTGCATGAAGGTTATAAGACGATATTTACCCCGAATCCCAAATTACAGGAATTCGATTTTGAACTGGCCGACAAAATCAAAAACCAGGGAGGCTCGGCGCTGCTCATGAGCCGTCATAAACCGAATGACGATGAATTCAATACTGATTTTTTCGTAAAAAATAACGTCAGGCTGCTTGTCACCATTGGTGGAGATGATACCGCATCGACAGCTAACCGGATCTCAAAATACCTGTCGAACCACCACGTGAAGATCCAGAATATCCATGTGCCCAAAACTATCGACAATGACCTTCCTTTGCCTGAAGGACAGCCCACTTTCGGCTACCAGTCGGCAAAAGAAGAAGGGGTCCGGATTGCTTCGACCATTTACGAAGATGCCCGCACCAGCGGCAACTGGTTCGTGATCTCGGCCATGGGCAGGGAAGCCGGCCACCTGGCATTCGGCATTGGCGGCGCCTGCCATTTTCCCATGATCATCATCCCCGAGATGTTCAATAAATCAACCATCTCTTTCGATAAGATCACCCGGATGATCATCTCTTCCATCATCAAAAGAAAAATTCTCGGCATCAGTTATGGCGTGGCCATTATCAGCGAAGGCGTTTTTCATTTTATGACCGATGAAGAGATCGAATCCACAGATATCAATTTTACTTATGACGATCACGGCCATCCCGAGCTGGGAAATGTGAGCAAGTCCCATATCTTTAACCTGTTGTTGCAGCGCAGGCTCAAGGAACTGAACATCTCTGTGAAGAGCCGCCCGGAAGAGCTGGGTTACGAATTGCGTTGCGTCACCCCTTCCGCTTTCGACCTGATGTATTGTTCCCTGCTGGGTATTGGAGTCAAAAAATTATTCGATGAAGGACTAACTGCTTGTATGGTTACTTCTGACCCAAAAGGGGATATACATCCTCTGTTCCTGAAGGATGTGGCCGACGAGAAAGGAAAAGTGAAACCCAGGATGGTTAACATCTACTCCCAGAAGGTGATGATGGTGTACAACCATAATATGCAGTTTATTACGGAAAACGATTACGAAGCCGCCAGGAAGTACATTCCTGATCCTGAAAATTATGATTTCAACAAGATCCTGAACTGGTAAGGGATCATTCGGCGAGAATGATCTCCCGGGCCTTTTTGGCAAATTCTTCCGTTGCCGTGAGGATCATCTGTTCATCCGAAGGATAGGCCGCTTTTTTGGAAATAAGCAGTTGCCGGGTGGCTTCCCCCGCTGCGTTTGGATCTCCCTGGAGGGTGGCATAAGCATTTGAGAAGACAGTCTCCACTTTAATCGATACACTGTTAATGACCTGCCCAATCCTTGGGTCGAAATATTCAAGGCTTCCGCTAAGTTGTGCCCTTTTTAGCTGGCGGGATTCTTCGATCAGGCATCGGATGGTATCAACTACCGTTTCACCCTGGTAAAGATCACGTTCCTCCTGGTATTCCAGCTTCTTTATCTGGTCAGAGCCGATATTCATGTCATCCAGGATAACCCGGAGGGTGAAAGCATAGGAATTATCGTCTTCGGCCGGCTTAACCTGGCCATATCTTGCTTTCTTAAATTCCCAGATGATGATCGATAACTGGTCAATCATCGAAGAGCTGATCAATTTACCAGTCCGGTTATGCATTTCATACACCACATTCGTTGCCCCGCCGAGGATGGCTTTACGGATAAGTTTGTCAAGATTTCTGTATGAATCAATCATCCCGGCCACTTTCACCAGTTCATCGTAGGCCTGCCGGGCAGATTCCGGTTTCACATCCTGCAGCAATTTCTCCGCATGGGCATATAAGTAAGCAGTGGCTTTAAATTTTGACTCATTTAAGTCATTTTGATAGTCTTTATTTTCAAAACCTAAGAGCAGGTAAGTTTTTTCAGGTATTGTCATGACCATTTTTTGCCTGCTATCCATTTTCCTGTATGTCTGATAAACTTCATACCAGATGTCGGGTTGCCCGGTGCTCAGCAAGCTATGGATCAGGTCAAGGTCAATTTTGTTCGCCAGGAAATAATTTTCCTTAAGCTCATCCAAGTCCTTCGTCCGACCGGGGTATTGATGGATCTTGCCCACAATACGGCTGATATTCCCGTCGTAATTGGCTGTCGTCTGACCAAATCCCTGAAAACCCATGTAACCGAAAACCAGGACGAGGGAAAAGATGTATTTTATCTTGATCATAATCAAAAAATTTTAAATTAAATAAGTTGAAAAAAAAACTAACTTTGGATTCAGTAATACGGAAAAACAAGTACTTTGCACCAAATTTTGTGCAAAACTATTACAAAGTCAAAATAATTTTCATTCATGTCCCAGTTCCTGGTCAGATTCATTCTGCGCAATAGGCTTGCCAACCTTATAGTTATCCTGTGCCTGACAATGATCATGGGTTACCTGGCCACTGGTCTTAAGATTTCTTATGATTTCAACCAGATGCTTCCGCCTTCTGATTCGACCAGTATCGAGTACCAACATTTCAAAGAAATTTTTGGAGAAGATGGAGCGGTCATGTTCATCGGTATTAAGAGCGATAAGTTATTCTCCCTGAAACAATTTAACGACTGGTGGGACCTTACTTATTCGATTAAAGCGATGGAAGGGGTGGGAGAAGTGGTTTCGCTGGCCAGGATCTATCAATTGGAGAAAGATGACAGTTTGCGAAAGCTCAATTTCAACCTGGTTTTCCGTGACAAACCGAGAAGCCAGGCTGAACTTGACAGTTTAAGGGATGTAGTTTTGTCAATCCCGTTTTATCAGGGTTTTCTGATCAATAAAAAGACAGGTGCCACGATGATGATGGTCACCCTCGACAAAGATAAACTGAAGAATAAAAACAGGGTCAGGCTGGTCGGAGACATCGTAGATCTTACCAATAGATTCGGGGAAAATCATGATATCCAGGTTCATTATTCAGGCCTGCCATATATCAGGATTAAAGTCGCGGAAAAATTACAGAAAGAACAGGTCATTTTTGTCGTCGCAGCCTTAATCCTTACCGTGCTGATCCTGCTTGTATTCTTTCGTTCTTTCAAGATCGCACTTTTTACCCTGCTCATCGTTTTGATCAATGTGGCATGGATCCTTGGGTTAAATGTCCTGCTGGGTTACAAAGTGACAATACTCACCGCGATCATTCCGCCTTTGCTCATTGTAATTGTGGTGGAAAACTGCATCTTCATGCTCACCAAGTTCCACCATGAATTCAGGCTTCACGGCAACAAGGTAAAAGCGCTGTCGAGGATGATCCAGCGTCTCGGAACCACAAACCTGCTTACCAATGCGGCAACTGCAGCCGGTTTCGCCACCTTTATCATCACAGGGAATAAAATCCTGGTGGAATTTGGTATCCTGGCTTCCATCAGTATCCTGACCGCCTATGTGCTCACTTTATTCCTTGTACCGATCATCTTCAGTTATCTTCCTGCCCCGAAATCACGCCATGTGGCTCATTTGGAGTCAGGCCTGGTCCTTCATATCATTACCAGGGTTGTCAGAATTGTGGAACACAAAAGGACCCTGATTTACGTGATTGCCATACTGTTGGTCATCATTGGCTTTGCAGGTATCACCAGGCTGAAAAGCGTCGGGAGGATAGTGGATGATATTACCCGCCGCGACCCGATTTACCGCGATATGGCTTTCATCGAAGAGAATTTCAAAGGTGTCATGCCTTTCGAGATATCCATCGATACAGAAAAGAAGCGAGGGGTTATGAAATATTCGACTATTGAAAAAATAGACGAGGTGCAGAAAGTACTTTCGGAATATCCGGAAATTTCCAAATCATTATCTATCACCGATGTGGTAAAATTTGCCCGCCAGGCGTTTTACAACGGTGATACAAGCTATTACGGCCTGCCCAACACCCAGGAACTGAATTTCATGATAAGGTATCTTCCCAAAATGGAGGAGGGCAAACGTACCATATTAAATTCGTTCCTGGATACCAATATGCAGGTTACGCGCATCACCTCGCAATTAGCCAATATTTCTACCGTTGATATACAAAGGATCAAGGATGATATAAAACCCCGCATCGACTCTATTTTCCCGCCCTCTGATTATAAGGTGATCCTTACGGGAACAAGCATTGTTTATCTGGAGGGATCCAAATACCTGGTGAAACACCTGGCAATGAGTCTTATCCTTGCCATTATCCTGATCTCGGCTTTAATGGCCATGCTTTTCAGTTCGGCACGAATGATCATCATTTCACTCATTCCCAACCTGATCCCCCTGATCATGACAGCCGGTATGATGGGTTTCCTGGGTATCAACATTAAACCATCCACCATACTTATCTTCAGCATTGCTTTAGGTATTTCTGTGGATAATGCTATTCAGTATTTGTCACGGTACCGGCTTTATCTTATGTTCAATAACTGGAAGATCAAGCCCTCAGTCATTTCCGCTTTAAAGGAGACCGGATTCAGCATGATCTACTCCTCCAGCGTGCTGTTTTTCGGTTTCGCCATTTTCATCTTTTCCTCTTTTGGCGGAACTTCAGCTCTGGGATACCTGATCTCCTTTACTTTGCTGATGGCCTTACTATGCAACCTTTTTATTCTTCCATCCTTTCTCTTAAGTCTTGACAAACATCTTACAACCAAGAAGTTCAAGGAACCTCTTCTCGACTATTTTGATGAAGAAATAGACATTGAAATGGAAGAACTGGAAATTGAAAACAAGGAGCAAAAAGGAAAAAACATTTAAACTTATGAAAGGAATTATCCTCGCAGGGGGATCGGGAACCCGGCTATACCCAATCACAATGGCCATCAGCAAGCAACTGATGCCGATCTACGATAAGCCCATGATCTATTACCCCCTTTCCGTGCTTATGCAGGCTAATATCCGGGAAATACTGATCATTTCCACTACATATGACCTCCCAAACTTTAAGAAACTTCTGGGTGACGGGAAGCAGATAGGCTGCCGGTTCAGTTACGCCGAGCAGGCAATTCCAAATGGACTGGCCCAGGCATTCGTGATTGGTGAGAAGTTCATCGGGCAAGAAAAGGTCGCTTTGATCCTGGGTGATAACATATTTTACGGAACAGGATTGCACAGGTTGCTGCTTGAAAACAACAATCCCGAAGGCGGAATGGTCTTTGCTTACCATGTTGCTGACCCGGAAAGGTATGGCGTGGTTGAATTTAATGAAAAAAATCAGGCTATTTCGATAGAGGAAAAGCCAAAGCTGCCCAAATCTAATTTTGCAGTGCCCGGTTTATATTTTTATGATAACACGGTAGTTGATGTGGCAAAAAATATGAAGCCAAGCGCAAGGGGAGAATACGAGATCACCGATGTAAACAAGTGGTACCTTAAGAAGGGCAGGCTGAAAGTAGGCATCCTTGACAGGGGTACAGCCTGGCTGGATACAGGGACTTTTGAATCACTTCTCCAGGCATCACAGTATGTCCAGGTGATCGAACAACGGCAGGGCCTGAAAATAGGATGTATAGAAGAAATTGCCTATCAGATGGGCTTTATCGATGCCGGTCAATTGGTAAAAGTCGCCGAACCATTGCTGAAGAGTGGTTATGGCCAGTATTTGCTTGGCCTTCTTGAAAGAAAATAACAACCTGAAAAATTTCCCACCTTAAATGTACACAGCCGAACATCTTTTACAATCCATCAATGAGGCCATTGACAAAGAAAACTTTCTTAAGGAACCGCATGAGCTTTATGAACCAATTACTTATATTTTTTCTATGGGCGGTAAGCGCATCCGGCCTGTCATGTTGCTCATGGCTGCCGATATGTACGGAGGTGACCTTCAGCAGGCCATGCCGGCTGCCCTTGGAATTGAGATATTTCACAATTTCTCCCTGATACACGATGATATTATGGACCGTGCTCCGCTCCGCAGAGGCAGGCCCACGGTGCATGAAAAATGGAATGCCAATACGGCTATCCTTTCCGGAGATACAATGTTGGTTAAAGCTTATGAGCAGTTTCTCAGATTGCCTGAACCTCTGATAAAACCCGCCATTGCTGTTTTCAACCTTACTGCCACGGGGGTTTGCGAAGGACAGCAATTAGACATGAATTTTGAAGAAAAGGACGATGTGACCATTCCGGAATACCTTGAAATGATCAGACTGAAAACGGCGGTGCTGATCGGGGCTGCATTAAAGCTGGGAGGCCTTGCAGCCGGCGCCCCCGATGAAGATCAGCAGCAGCTTTTCGACTTTGGTATCTATACCGGGCTTCTCTTCCAACTCCGTGATGATTTGCTTGATACTTATGGTAATGCTGAAGTCTTCGGCAAAAAACAATATGGCGACATTATCGCTAACAAGAAGACCTACTTATACCTGAAAACGCTGGAGCATGCAACCGGGAAGGACCGGAGAAAGTTTGCGGAACTCTATGCCAATTCTGCCATCGATCCTGAAATCAAAGTAAAAAAGGTCCTAAAATACTTTGATGACGCAGATGTTAAAAAACTTACGGAAGAAAAGATCAGCGAATATTATCTGCTTGCCCGTAAAGCTTTTAATGCTGTAAAGGTAGCGAAGGAAAATAAAGCACCTCTTGAAAATTATACTGAACACCTGATGGGAAGAAATTCTTAATGTCTCATCAATTCATGGAAACCCGCTGTTCCTGGAGTTTTTCCAATTCGAGGTTTAATTTTTCCCAGTTCACCACTTCAACATCAAGGTCTTTTTGCATGGCTGTATATTTTTGGTAGACCTGGTTAATATCTTCCCCTTTTACCATTTTAGACGGATCGGCAAGCCGTTCATTCAACTTCCTGATAAGATTTTCCAGGTTATGGATTTTAACTTCACACTTTTCAATCTGACCGGAGACTTTTCTTATATCCCGCTCAAGTTGTTTTCTTCTTTCGTAGATCTGCTTATTATCCGATAGATCCGTACCGGAATTTGCAGAAGACGGCCTGGCAGTATTAAGCTCCAATTCTTTAAGTGACCTGATCCGGCGGGATTCCAGGAAATCGTAAATATCACCGATATATTCCCTGATCTTCGTGTCTTTGAATTCAAATACCTTATTGGTCAACCCCTGCAGGAAATCACGGTCGTGAGAGACCAGGATAAGGGTTCCTTCGTATTGGATCAAGGCATTTTTCAGGATATCTTTCGATTGCATATCGAGGTGGTTGGTAGGCTCATCGAGCACAAGAAGGTTTGCCGGGGTAAGCAACAATTTCGCCAGGGCAAGGCGGGCTTTTTCACCACCGGAGAGAACTTTAACCTTCTTATCTATCTCATCTTCCCCAAATAAAAAACCACCCAGTAAAGTGCGGATCTTCGAACGGATATCCCCTACCGCCACCCTGTCGATTGTTTCGAAAATCGTCAGCTCCGGGTCGAGCATTTCGGCCGGGTTCTGGGCGTAATAACCCATCAGGACATTATAACCAATGCGCAATTTCCCGTCGTGTTCCAAAGCACCCATGATAATCCTGGCCAGTGTGGTTTTTCCTTCTCCGTTCCGTCCGACAAAAGCGATGCGGTCGCCTTTAATAGCCGCAAAACTGTTTTGATCGAGAACCAGCTTGGGCCCGTAGCTTTTCGATAGGTTCTCCGCTTCTACGACAACCTTACCAGACGTCGGTGCGGGCGGAAACCTGAAGCGAATGACAGAGGTGTCGAGTTTATCAATTTCGATTTCCTCCATTTTTTCCAACATTTTGATCCTGGATTGAACCTGCCTTGATTTTGTGTTTTTATAGCGGAACCGCTCAATAAACCGCTCTATCTGCCTGATCTGCTGCTGTTGGTTGTTAAATGCAGCCATTTGGCCTTCCAGCCGGGTTTCCCGCTGGCGGACGTATTCCGAATAGGATGCCTTATATTCGTAAATTTTGCCCATTTCTATTTCGATGGTGCGGGTGGTCACATTATCAAGGAAAGCACGGTCGTGCGATACCAGCACAACAGCTCCGGGATAATCAGCCAGAAATCCCTCCAGCCATTGAATAGCTTCGATATCAAGGTGGTTGGTGGGCTCATCGAGGAGTACCAGGTCAGGCCGTTTGAGCAGGATCTTGGCAATTTCGACACGCATTTGCCAGCCATTACTGAATTCATTCAATGGTCTGTTGAATTCCTCGCGACGAAAACCCAGCCCGGTCAAAACTTTTTCCACATCTTCCGCCATCGTATGCCCACCCAGTATCCGGTGCTTTTCGTTCAGTTCTGATAACCTGTCGACTAAGCGATGGTAAGACCTGGAATCGTAATCATCCCTGTTTGTGATCTCATAGGAGATATCGTGAATTTTCTGCTCCAGTTCGCGGATCTCCTGAAAAGCAGACATGGCCTCCTCCATGACCGGTTTAGTATTATAGAGTTGTATTTCCTGCGGAAGATAGGCTGTTGTTTTATCGTTGGGAATAACCACCTCTCCTTCGTCAGGGACATGGAGTCCCATAATAATTCTTAACAAAGTTGTTTTCCCGCTGCCATTTTTCCCGGCAAGTCCGATGCGGTCTTTCTGGTTAATGATAAAGCTTACATTCCTGAATAAAGGACTGCCACCAAATTGAACAGTGATATTTTGAACTGAAAACATGAATAATCCGGTCAGTGGGCAAAAGTAGGGAATTTTGATATTCGGATTACCTCCGGATTGTCAGCTTGCGGGTGCCTATTCCGGCTGCAGTTTCCACGTGTACCATATATAGACCAATAGTGTAACCGGCTGTTTTTAGTTCAAACTGCCGGCCTGTGGTATTTTGATCAAAGACAAGCTGTCCTGTCGCGTTAAATATGGTTACGCGCTTCAAGCCGTCCGAAGAGGTGATGAATGCCTGGTCATTGGCCGGGTTCGGATAAATATTGAAGCTGCCCTTAGCAGGATCAGGATAATTAGCGATCGTTGTCCAGAGTGCGCATGCCTCATTAGAGAAAATACTCTCACACTGGTCGGTTGGACTTTCCCATACCGAGCTTACCTCGTAACAGTTCACTGAGCCTGTAACAAGGCCATCTTCCGGATCAATGTAAGTCATTTCTGATGATGTTCCAATCAGTATATATTCACCGCCATTTACACTCCGGTAGATGTTGAAACCTGTCAATTCTCTTAAGCCATCTTCTGCATTCATCCCCGCTGCAATATTGCTATTTTCAGAAAGCAGCCAAGTCAATAGGATTCCCTCGCCAAAGGCTGGTTCTGCAGTAAGTTCAGTTGGTGCAGCGCAGGTCCGGTAGACATGGATATTATCCACAAACCAACTCCTGATGTTGAGTGAGTTGACACCCATGGCCAGAAATCTGATCTTGAACACTTTGTCCATCGCCTGGGCGCTGATGTCGATATTTTCGGCCGTCCAGTCAAAGCTTCCGTCTATATTGCTGTATTCAGCCACTGTTGTCCATGTCTTGCTCTCCCAGTTCCAAACCTGTGCCAGTAACATCTCCTCCCCCGTTGGCTGGACAATATAAAGTGCCAGGTCGAAATCCAACCATATATTGCCTTCGGTGATGCCAACTGCACATAGCGGGTAACTCTCAAGGGCGATAGTATAATTTGTCCGGATCGGGTCCCAGGTGAATTCCACCGAAGGGGCAGGGTTACCAGCCTGGCCATTCACTGACCAGTTGATCCCGTCACTTATCCAGTCATTATCCTCAAAGCTGCCCAATGACCAGGTTTCCATGAATTCAAGGTCATAGCAATAGTCAACAACCACTTCTGCCGGGCCATCTTCCGTGGATTCGCCAGACTCGCCGTCATTACCATAAGGTGTCAGATCGTATACGGCAGTTGCAGAGTATTGGTAGATACCAGGGTCAAGACCCTCATCCACATATACCTGAGGTTCCATTTCTCCGACATGACTCGTGAACTCTACAAATACTCCGTCACGGTATATGTTATATCCAAGAAGGTTCTCCGGTAAATCGCCTGCCGGTTCGCGTTGATCAATATGGGTTGATGAAGGCCACAATTCAAGTGGCGGATCCCACATCAATATCGCTGCATCATCCGGTGCGCTGCCTGTCAGGTTACGTGGCGGGAAAAGGTACTCACAGAAGAAAGTATAATAATCCTTAGATGATAATCCGCTGGAATAATGGGCCGCGACACTTGCCGTGTAGGTCTTGCCGTACCATAATGGTGCGTAGTTCCAGTTAGTTTCTGATGTTATTCCCATAAAAGCGTCATCAAGGAATACCCAGAAATCAAGATAGGTTGCTGCCGGTGCAGGTACCTGCACCAACACGTTATCAATTGCCCAGCCTGATCCCCACATTGCATCATTGTCAGCATGAAATGCGATCCATATTTGTGAAGGGCCAGTCAGGCCACTGAATGCTGACAGATCTACTTCCATTTCAGCCCAGCTCGTGTCGGGCATGACCCACAATAAAACTTCCCAAGTGGCACCTTCATCCAGCGAGTATTCAATAAATGCAAGCTGGCCATAAGCGCCATTATAAAAACTATCGAAGTATAAGGCATAACCTTCGCTCTCCCGAAGGTCAAGGGGTGGCGTGATCAGGTAGTCGCAGCATCCGTTATTCACTGAGCCGGCCGTATCGTTATTGACAACGGCATAGTAGCTGTCCCATGGTGGGATGACAAAGCCGGCACTGCTTGCATCGTTGCTGCGGAACCAGCCGAAACCCGCGCTTGCGGTAAGACTTTGCCAACCAGGTGGTGGAAACTGCGTATCTTCGAAGCCCTCCTCAATTGCAGTCCGCAAGGGTGAATCCCAGGTGGCTTCCATTGATACCGGATTCACTAAAAGGCTTGTCGGTGGGTACTTTTTCTCGCTCAGAATAATGTTGACCACATTTTCAGCAGAGAAATAAGTATTTTCAATTAAATAGTTATCATAGCCTATCTTAAATGCACTTATATCATAGTGGCCTGTCCAAACCTGGTCAAACAATACTGTGCCGCTTGCAGGAGTGGAAGCGATAAAGGTTTCGTAAGGATAATCTGATCCCTTCAGTTCAACCTCCACGTTTACCGGTTCCAGCCCCGTGGACAAAGTCACATTCACGATTACCCGGCAGTCCATTAAATGGCCCACAATGTTGGATATCGTGAAATTGGAGTAGAGACCACTGGTATACATAGCTTTTACACCGTAGGCATACCAGCCTAGCGGCAATCCAGCCCATTCATAATCATCATAAAAGAGGCTTCCGGTGTCGGCCAGTTCACTCAAGTTCCCGGTCGTTGGTGAATCGTTCGGGTCGAAATCCGAATACCGGCCAATGCGATAATTCGTCACATCACGGTTGCTCATGCCTTCAACACCCTTGTAGGTCACATCGTTACACTCAAAGCCCGGGAGAATCTTCGGCAAAATGCCGCTTTGGGTCCTGGCATATTGCTGCCATTTGGCTGGTACCTTCGGAACAGATCTCCATACTTTATTAGCATTATCGGTTAAACCATCGCCTTCCGGACCGTCAACCCAGGCACGTATCATAAAATCCTGGAGAGGAGAAAGGCTCCAAATATTCGCCTGGAATTTATTATAACTCCTGAAATAGGTCAGGCTGTCAAGATCGACGCCGATCGGGGCCGCATCCGGGGCGTTTGTGGCCTGGTACATGGCTAAATAGAAGCTGCCATCTTCAATTGGTGCACTCAACCAGTCGAAGCTTACCCATCCGTAATTGTTTACGGTTACCTCATTGGAGTCGAGCATCGTGCCTGGAAGGCCGTCTGCACCGTCATCATCAAAGATGGCTATGCCGAATTCTGTCCCAATGAACGATCCGGGGAAGTTGCCGTCGCCGACATAGATCTGGCCGCCTATCGCAGTGGCCGGATAACCTGACGGAGTGAACTTCACCGCGTTCCAGCTTCCAGCCAGGGCATAGATGAAATAGTCGTCGGCTTCCCCATCGTCCATCACGATTTCATATGGTCCGTCAGGCAGGGTCCACGTCACTTCGCACCAGGTGTTGTCGTCCATCACATCAGCATGGACAAAGCCAGGGGCGTAGTTCATATCCCACATATCAGTGCTGATCGGGGTAACCACTCCTTGCAGTGCAATAGTATCTGCTACCGTTACGGTCATGTAACCCAGTTTTTCAAAAACTACAATATAGTTACCCTCGTCCACAAAAAGGCTGTATTGACCATCGTCACCAGTGGTAGTCTGGAATGGACCGGCCGTAACTAAAACACCGGGCAATGGAATGTCATCATCGTGATCAGCAACTGTACCGGCAAACTGCGCCGGTGCATAGACATGCATCGTGTTAACGATAACAAATTCTGCGTTGTCCGGATCGTTGGATTCCAATAAAAGATCCTGTGCATAATCTTCCGGATTGTATCCTTCGGAATCGTATGTGATGGTGATCTGTTTCGAACTTCCCTGAATAACGGTCCCGAAAGCAGGCTGTACATCCACTATAAAATCGGCCGGAACGCTAAATAAAAGGGCCAGGTCATTGTGCAGGTAATTTGTATTATAGGATACCTGTAATCCAATGCCTGGGTTTGACGACTGAATACCCACAGTGCAACTGTTCAATGTAACACCGGCTGCAATATCATCGTACATAATTATGATCTTACCATTCCTGTAAAGGATCACTTCAGCATTGATGTAAAAACCGGCTTGTCCATAACGTTCGTAATTCTTGAACTGAATGATCGTTTTATCAGAAAATGTCTGATAAAAGACCTGGCTTGTACCGGTCCTGAAATACATATCATCCCAAAACCATGCAATAAAATCTTTGTACGTGGAACTGTTCGTTGGGATGCCGGTGTTGCCTAAGGTGATATAGGTCGAAGCAAAACCTATAACTCCATTCGAGTTGACCCAGAACTGGGTTTTATTCTCGCCATAAAATGAGAAATCAAAACCAATATTATAAGGTCCGACTACATTGTCATCACTAAGACCCCATACCGGTGAACCAGTGGTAGAAATGTCAGTATAACTGTAATTTGGTCCGCCTGATTCATCGCTGTCGATCCAGATATAACCGAAATCATCTGGTCCACCGGCGCCCAGGATTACCGGGTAACCGGCACCATTGTAGCTCTCATCACCTTTCTGAATATCCGAGCGGGTCTCAACAGGAGAACCGGGTTGGTTCTTATGCATATTTGGGTCATTCAACAGGTTCAGGGCGGCAAATTCCGGAAAGGTATAAGCCAGGGTCCCGACACCCAGGTTAGTAACCGTTGTATAAACATCTTCTGTAAAACCAACCCACACCCAGCCTTCCAGGTTATCCGGGTCGACATACAGGACCGGGTTTGGCCATTCGATGCAGGAAGGGCCGGCTGGTGAGGAAGATCCTTCATCATAAACAGCCTGAACCGTAAAACAATAGTTACCGTAATCCGGCAGGATACCCGTATAGATCTGGCTGGTCATTGTTCCGACGATCACACCGTCTCGTTTGATTATGAAGAATTGAAAAGAATCGCCGTTCCATTCCCAGGTAAGTTCCACTTTCCCAGTAACATCATCAACCAGCGAAACTTCCAGGTTTTCCGGAGCTATCAGTTCGTTGCCCAAAATGGTCATGGTCAACGGGACGGTAATAGTTGCAACGTTAGGATTGGAGGTAAAAACAACCTCGGCAGTGTAAACTTCACCAGGGTTGGTGCCGGTGGCATCCAGGTGGGTTGGAACATTTGCAACGCCACCGAATGGAAGCACGGTATCATTATAAGAATCCATCGTCAACCAGTTGCTTCGGTCATAAGCGGCATAAATAGCCATCGAGTAATCGCAGGGTGTAACAGGCATGGATAAGTAATTTACAGTTGCCTGCCAGCCAAGCGGACCGTTGCCATTGTTAAGAATATTCAGCGAGGTGGTGAAGTATTCGCCCGGGTTAAGGGTTTCCTCGATATAAAGCGGGCTGATCACCATGTTTGGTTGGGTCAGTGTAAAGTCATGGGTGACAGTATCACCGGAAGGGACATTAATAACCGTCGAAGTGGGGTTATAACCGGATTTGCCACAGCCAACCGTCTGATCACCGGAATTTACTCCCGTAAGGAAGTAATGTCCGTCAGCGCCGGAATTGGTCGAGGGACCATTCTGTACGGCAACCATTGCGCCGGAAATGCTTAACCCATCATAATTAAAGACATACCCTTCAATGTTTCCGGGTAATGTCAGCGGCGACCAGTAAAAGCGCATATTATCGTAGCAGGTGCTGGCACCACTGTAATCAGGCGGGGTTTGCGAATCAGCATAACCGATAAGCATGCGGGTAGCAAATACTGCATTTGTTTTATAAGTGCGAAAATAGGGGCTTGTATAATAGCCATTATCTCCCCAGACAACTTCAATGATCAGGTTGTTGGTTCCAGTCCATATATAATCAGTTATATCGAAAATTTTCCAACCTGTTGATGTTGCCGGAACAAGGCTGGCAGCATAGAATACCTGGGTAGCACCGGTCAAATCCGCATATGCCCCGCCAGTCAATGAAGTATCCTCAGTTTCCTTGATCTTAATTGTAACATTGCTCAAGTAATTGGCTCCTGGAGGAATCTGTTCAAAATTCCAGGCCAGGCTGGTAAATAGTTTTCCTGTCGGGGCTCCTAATTCTGAAGCCAGGTATAGGGTCTGTGTCCTGCAATTTTCCCAGTAGTTGCCCCATGGGCCATAATACGAAGGATAAGTCCCGTAAGTCGTCCCATTGCCAATCTCAACATATTGGGCACAGGGTCTTTGTGAGGACAATACAAATAGTACTGCCATCAACATAAAGGACTTTATTAGAATACTCATTTTATAATATATACACGAAAGCACTAGTAAGACATGTAAATCAACCAATTGGTTGCATAATGGTAAAAAATAACAAAAAAGGCCGGCTACCTGAGGTAACCGGCCTTGATCATGATCTGAAAACTTTCCAGTTTATCGCTGGATGGTCAGCGTGCGGGTGGTCACACCGGCTGCTGTCTCCACTCGTACCATGTATACACC